>Ga0187788_10000014_pt1 | contig 36138 bp, 36 predicted proteins | sample 1015_BV01_MP10_2_FD_133008 | JGI IMG/M metagenome (GOLD analysis project Ga0187788, IMG submission 133008) | Tropical peat soil microbial communities from peatlands in Department of Meta, Colombia - 1015_BV01_MP10_20_MG | ecosystem: Environmental > Terrestrial > Soil > Wetlands > Peat | place...
CTCGGTGTCCTGCTCTTGATCGGCCTCCTTACCCGGCCGGCCGCATTTGTCGCTTTTCTGTATCTCGGCAGCCTTTGGATCTCGGAGTGGGGCACCGCGTGGATCTGGGAATTGCTGGTTCCGGTGCTGGCATCGCTCGGCCTCGCTATCGGACGCGCGGGCCGGGGATGGGGCGTTGACGCGTGGCTGTCGCAACGATGGCCATCTTCTCCGTGGTGGTGATCGGGCCAGGATCACGTGCGAGTGTCCGTCATCATCCCTACCCACAATGAAGCGCAGGCGATTGAGCGTGTGCTTGCCGATCTGCCGTCCAATCTCGTCACCGAGGTCATCGTTGTCGACAGCAACTCGACTGACGGCACGCCCGAGATCGCCCGAAGGATGGGGGCTCGAGTCATCCACGAGCCTCGCCGAGGTTACGGGCGCGCTTGTTTGACCGGGCTTGCCAATACCGATAACCCTGATGTAGTCGTCTTCCTCGACGGTGACTATAGCGACCGCCCATCCGAGTTGCCGATTCTCTTAGCTCCCATCATTGAGGGGCGCGCCGACATCACCCTCGGCTCCCGCCTGCAGGAGCGGCCTTCTGCTGGGGCCTTGCCTTGGCATCAGGCGTTTGGCAATCGTCTCGCCGCCAGCCTGATCAGGCTACTCTATGGATTGAAAATCACCGATCTCGGCCCGTTTCGTGCCGGACGCGCAGAGGTGCTGCGCGCACTCGCTCTCGAAGAGACCACCTATGGCTGGGCGGTTGAGATGATCCTCAAAGGCGCTCTGGCTGGATTCCCCGTGGTTGAAGTCCCCGTGAGCTATTACCCGCGCATTGGGAAATCCAAGATCGGCGGTACGCTCAAGGGTACGGTTGCCGCCGCCTGGTTCATTCTTAGTTTGATAGCGCGATATTATTTCCGCCACCGAAGAGCTGGGACACCACGCCCAGCCTAGGTCCGCATCAGGATTTTATGAAAGCCGCCAGCGAGACTGTCGTGCGTTCGTCCGGCACTGACCGTGTGCTGGTAATCATGGCGAAAGCGCCGAGGCCGGGCACGGTCAAGACCCGCCTGGTTCCCAGCCTTTCACCCGAGGCTGTCACTGCTCTCTATTGCTGCCTCCTCGTCGACACGCTGGCGCTGGCGCGGTCGTTGGGTGATGTGGAAGTTGCCATCATGTGCCCGGACTCGGACGTAAACGAGCTGGCGCAGTTAGCAGGCAACCAAGCGAGCGTAGTTGCGCAGAAAGGTGACGGTCTCGCCGCCGGCCTCATTTCCGTATTTGCGCACTTCGCGGAACATCATCATCGACGCACCATTGCCTTCAACAGCGACAGCCCGCACCTGCCGCGTTCTGTCCTCGAAGGCGCATTCGAAACGCTGGCCACACATGACGTGGTCGTGGGACCGACGCACGACGGCGGCTACTATCTCGTAGGAGCAAAGGCTTCTCAGCCTGCGCTTTTCTCACACGCCGGAATGAGCACCAGCAGCGCTCTGGACAGACTCCTATCTCGCGCGAGAGCTCTTGGGCTCTCCGTAGGCTTTGCAGATCCTTTTTTTGACGTCGATGTGCCTGACGACCTGACTCGCCTGGCAGCGGAGTTGCGTATGGCTCCGGCAAGGGCGCCACGCACGGCGCGGTGGCTCAAAGAGTGGGAGCTTATGGCGGCACAATCAAGGACGGGCACGGGACAACCGTGAAGGTCACCCCCGAGTGGAGAGTGTACGCACTCGGCGCCACGTTGTGCGCGGCGCTCACCCTCTGCTCACGCAACTTCGGTGACAGGGGTGGACCGTACTTCATGGCCTCTTTGACCCTTGCGGGCATCGCATACCTCCTAGCCATTCGTGAGTTGTTCGCTGCGCCAGGATTTTCGCGACGCGTTGTCGTCATTGGGCTCGTCCTGGCTGCCACGTGGCACATCGAATTTCTTCGGCTGCCCGCGGGCGCCGACGACGATATCCATCGATATGTTTGGGATGGCCGCCTGCAGAGGCTCGGCTACAACCCCTATATTGTCGTTCCCAGCGATCCTGCCGCTAAGGGGCTGCATACCCCGGAAACCCGCAGCTTGAACAACCCGGATCTGGGGAGCCCATATCCAGCCGGAGCGCAGTTATTCTTCCGCGCCATCACGGCAATTCACGAATCCACATCTGCGCTGAAGGTAGCATTCGCAGTCTGCGATTTGCTGATTGTGTTCCTGCTGCTTGACGAGTTGCGTCGTCTGCGGCAGGGAGCGCACCTGGTTCTGGTGTACGCCTGGAGCCCGTTGTTGGCCATTGAAGTGGCGGGAAGCGGTCACATTGATATTGTTGGCGCGCTGCTGTTGCTGGTCTCCGCCGTTGCGCTAGCGCGGCGATGGCGGGCGACCGCGGCCGTCGCACTTGGGCTGGCGGTAGCGGTGAAATTGTTGCCCATCGTGCTGTTGCCTCTCTACTGGAAGCGCGTTCGCATTCGCGACGCTGTGCTGGCGGCAGCCGTGGTCGGACTCCTCTACGTGCCATTTCTCAATCACGGCCGCATTCCCGTCGGCTCCTTTGGTACCTATGTGCAGAGTTTCCGCTTCAACGGCCCTGTGTTTGCAGTACTCGACCGGGTGGCCTCTCCGCAGTTGCTGGCTGGGCTGGCAGTGCTGGCCGGAATGGCGACTGCAACCTGGCTAAGAAGGGCAGCAGCTGAAGGGTCTCCCGACGAATTTGCCTGGCCGATGGCGGCGTCGCTTTTGTGCGCCCCCGTCGTATTCCCCTGGTATCTTCTCTGGCTGGTGCCGTTTCTGACGTCGGCCTCGACGCGGCTGATCATCCTCTGGACTGTGAGCATTATTCCCACCTACGTCCAATGGCACTCCCGCACACTTGGGCGGCCCTGGGGGGCGCTTCCCGGTTGGGTAATGCTGCTGGAATACGGATGCCTGGCAATAGCTGCAGCAATCATCGTTATCCGCCGGAGTACGCGACCGGCCGCACCACTATGTTCTGCGGACCGGGTAGAGTAAAGACAACCGCACCTTATAGATTCTTGTATCCAGCGGGCTTTGTGTGCCATCGAACACAGCGTTTGTCGTTTGTCTTTTGTCGTCTGTTTCATTCTCTGAGGAGGACCTCCATGACAAAGTGCGGCCGTTCAACGATGATTCGCTTCGTGGCTTTTGGGGTGCTGGTCCTTGCTGAAACTTCCTGGGCGCAGTCGCGCCCGCCCATTCTCGAACAGATCGCCAAAACCTATGGTCTGGATTCCTTTGGACAGGCGGAAGCGATCCGCTACACCTGGAACGGGGAAATTCCTGGGGTCTTCAAACTTTCTCACGCGTGGGAGTGGGAGCCCAAGACCGGCAAGGTCTCCTTCGAGGGCAAGGATAAAGACGGCAAGCCGGTCAAGGCCACATACGACAGTTCTCACCTCAGCAGCCAATCCGAGCAGGTGAGGAATGAAGTTGAACCGGCTTTCGTGAACGATAACTACTGGCTTCTGTTTCCCTTCCATGCTTATTGGGACACGAGCGCTACCGTAACCGATCAAGGCATGAAGAAACTGCCGATCGGTGCCGGCTCGGCCACGCTGGTTTCGGTGAAGTATCCCGCGGAAGCCGGCGGTTACACGCCCGGCGATACCTGGGACCTCTACGTCGGCAAAGACCATCGCATCCAGGCAATGGTTTACCACCGCGGCGGAGAGAAGAAACCGAGCCTCGTCACCGCAACCTGGACGGGTTACAAGAAGGCAGGTCCCCTGCTGATCTCGACGGAGCACCGCGGCACCGCCGATGGCAAGCCCCTGCACATCTTTATATCTGACGTCGCGGTTAAGCTGACAGGGTCAGACAAGTGGATGAAAGCGCAATAAACGGAAAGCGGCTTGTTCGAATCATTGATGTCCTTGGTCACAAGCCTGACCATCTGGCGATCACGACGGTGGTGCAGGAGCTGCTGAGCTTGGGCAGATCGCGATTTGCGGCCATGCGGATTGCGAGCCGCGGACGCTCGCCGCGAACAACCGGACAGTAAGAATCGGGTTGTAGTACTGCACCTTGCAAGCGTCGCCGTCCGGCGCATCCGCCGTGGCACGACTCGCGGAACTCGCAGGCCTGGCAAGCTTCTGGAAGGGTGCGCGCCTGCTCAAATGGCGCGGAGTTCAGAATTCCGGACCCTGCCAGAATCAAATTCTCTAGTGGCTCTCCGGAGCCGGGCCAATAAACGCAGGGTTGTGTCGTGGCCCTTGGTGTCACTCGCACCGTGCTCACGCCACAACCGGCTCGGAGCGGTGGGAGCCCGCCATCGCGCGAACCAACGGCTCACCAATAGCGATTACATCGGTCTGCTCAAAAAGCCGCCGGAACCCTTCCCAGTACTCTTCGTAGCTGAGCGCATAGACGTCCGATCGTACGGCCTGGTACACATTCACTCGCAAAGGAGCGTCAAATTGTTTGGCTGCGCGCGCCACATCCGCCAGACGCAGGTAGTTCGACTTCATCATCACGGCAATAATCGTCACCGGTACACCCAGACGCACACAACGCCTGGCCTGCTGATGGATCAGTTCCCAGTTCCCTGGGCCGCGCTGTGCATCCTGTTCCGCTTGCGTTGGGTAATCGAGGGAAAATTCGATGTCATGGAAGGCGCACAGCTCATCGTCTTCCAGAACTGCGACACTATGACCATTGGAAGTAATGGTCAGCTTCACCCCTGTGGTTTGCAGGTAGGCCAGTATTGCCTTGAAGTCTGGATGCAAACCGTTCTCACCGGTGCCGAGATTCACCGACCGCACGGGCAAGCTTTCGATGACTGCCTTCACCTGATGCAGGGAAAGACGATCCACACGAGTCGGATCGCGGTAGCAGAAAGCGCAGGCGAGATTACATTCGTTGGTCAGCCCCAGCCCCAGCGCGATCCCGGCGGTCGGCTCGGGTGTCCGCGCGGAGAATGCCGCCGCGTTGACGTCGCTCATTCGGCTTCCTCCGGTCCCGCTGCTTCAGAGCGCGCCAGATAATGCAGGTAGCGGGCAATGCCGCAAAATTCACGTCGTTTGCTGAGTTTGCGCTCCAAAGCGAGGATGCGCTCATAGTCTGCCGATGGAGAGATCTTTGCCGGCAGGTAATCCGACACTACGCGCACTCCTCTCCTAGCGGTGATGGTGAGCGAGGCGTTTCTCAGAATCGTGTCCAGCATTTCCGGCCTGAACAAGCGTACTTTGCCTCCGTATAAAGATTCCTGTCCCCAGTCCGCCGCCAGGTTATTTTCGGCTGCCGCCAAATCGCCGGTCTGAAGAGCCGCCTTCAGCACTTCACCCGCCTGATTGCGTACCAGGAGGGACAATATCGCCGACGAAGGCCTCATCAGGCGCGCAACGCTGCGCAACACGGCCTCCGGATCGTCGACGTATTCCAGGAGATTGTGGCAAAGAATGACATCGAAAGATTGCGGCCTGAAAATCTCCGCAAGCTGGGCGGCATCGCCGCACTTGAGCGCGATCTTGTTACTCAATCCCGATTCGACGACCGTCCGTTCTGCCAAATCCAGCATCGCCGGAGACGAATCGAGCAAAGTGACATGCATACCCAGATGGGCCAGACGAACCGCAGCGGCGCCTGTTCCGCACCCTAGATCAAGCGCGCTTAATGACTCGCTTTCGGTAGCAGCGGGAAGAAAATCCTGGAGGCCTGATAGAGTCAGGTCCGTCCGAAGCCGGCCCTCAGCAGTGTCAAGATATGCGGCATAGCGGCTGGCATCGTTCTCAAAGCGGTTGTCGCCTTTGACCGTTGCATTCATGCATTCCTCAATCGAAGTCGTTTCCGGCGCAGCCCGGGACCCGTATGGCAGTGATACCAGCGCTCTTGTCGAAGAATCGTAAACCGAAAATGTTGGCTGGGCGGTGGATTCACGCGTTTTGCCGATGTATTCTCACCCTTCGAGCGACAAGAGTGGCTCCGACCGAGTATATTTCTCCTGAATCCTTGGTGGCCCTGTTCCATCCTTCTATCCGGACGGCGAGTGAATATCCCGAGGTGAACTTATGAAGCGACGCGATTTCCTGCGGGCGACGGGCGCTGCCGGCGCTGGCTTTGCGCTTTCGAACGCGATCCCACTCTTTGCCGATACTTCCGCCCCGGGTTGGCGTACCTTCGAGGTTACGACGCCTGTGGAAGTGCTGAAGCCGGATGGTGCGACCCGCATCTGGCTGCCCGCCGCGCTCGTCCGGGATACGCCGTTTCAGAGGACGCTGGCAAACACGTTCACCGCTGATGGCGGCAGCGCCAACTTCAGCGAGATCAAGCAGGATAATGCAGGCATCGTGACTGCCTCATTTCCCGCGGGTGCGAAGCCGGTGCTGACGCTTCGCAGCCGCGTGTCCCTCAAGAACTACACGGTCGATCTCTCGCAGCGGGAGCGCCCGCATCTCTCGGACGCGGAACTCGAGTATTACCTCCAGCCGACCAGGTTTATCCCGACCAACGGTATCGTCAAAGAGACCGCCGACAAAGCGACCAAGGGCGCGATGACGGATGTGGAAAAGGCACGTGCCATCTACGAGTGGATTGTCGAAAACACATTCCGCGATCCCAAGGTGCGTGGCTGCGGCCGCGGCGACATCCGTTTCATGCTGGAGTCCGGCGACTTCGGCGGTAAGTGTGCTGATCTGAACGCCCTCTATGTCGGGATGGCACGCTCAGCCGGCCTTCCTGCTCGTGACGTTTACGGCCTGCGGGTTGCCAAATCCGAGCTGGGCTACAAGAGTCTTGGCATAGCAACGGATAAAGCGACCAAGGCCCAGCATTGCCGCGCGGAAGTTTACCTCAAAGAACACGGATGGGTTCCAGTGGATCCGGCAGACGTCCGCAAGGTAGTCCTGGAAGAGCCGCCGGGAAATCGGCCGTTGCACGATGAGATGGTATCGCAAGCCCGCTCGCGCCTCTTCGGTTCGTGGGAGATGAACTGGATGGCCTTCAACTACTCCCACGATGTCGAGTTGCCGGGATCGAAACTCTCGCCGCTGGCGTTCTTTATGTATCCCCAGGCGGAAACTGCCAACGGCCGCCTTGATCCGCTTGATCCCGACAACTTCAAATACGACATTGTCGCCACGGAAATTACCTAGGGCACCCTGTGAACGGATGTCACGCTGATGGCAGTCTCACCCGCGGCGGCTTATTGAGGTCAGCCGAAGAAACCCAAACGCAGCGGCACCCGGCGATGAATGGCTAAAAATGACAGGGATGTGCCCGGTTTTCATGGCGTAGGCGCTGGCTATTTCGCTCACTGCCTGTTCAGCATCTCGCTTCCCCAGAATGGCAACCGTTCCTCCGCTTCCGCCCCCGGTGATCTTCGCGCCGTAGAGTCCCTTTCTGCGCCCTGCCGCCCGAGCAAGTTGTACGAGCAGGTCGGTCCCTTCTGAGCCAAGCCCACATGCTGAATAGCTGGCATGGGACTCGTACATCAATTCTCCCAAACGCTCCAGCTGCTTTTCATTTACTTGCGCTAACAGAAGGTCGGCGAACGCCCTGACGCGAGAGTGCTCGTAAACCGGATGCCCAGTCGGCTGCCTCACTGCATAGGTGCGCTTGGGATCAACTTGCATTACCGTATCGGTGGTTCCCTGAAACTTCGCCAGAAAGTCTCTACCAGTTGTTTGTTCCGGGAGTTGTTGCCGATACTGCTCAAATTCCGCCGGGGTGAGATTTGCCAGATAGCCTTTCCAGCGAGCATCGCTGATTTCCACTTGCGCAGTGTCTGCATTCACACGAACCGGAAGACCGGCGAGATCCGCAAGGATGCGATACCCCATGAAGGCGCCTAGGCGCACCATGCCGTAATCCGAGCCTGACACCGAATGGCGAACACCGGAATCGATTCCCCAAAACGCAATTCCATCGGGGACGGCGACCGTTCCTTGCATATCCGCTGGCTGGCATAGCAACTTCACAAGCCGGCCCTGCTCCCCGCACGCCGCAGTCATTTGATCCATAAGGCCGCATGGCGCACCAACCACCAGGTTTTCCGCTTTCTGGCAGAGGAGTGCCAGGGCACGCGGCTCGAGTTTGATGTCGAAGGCCGCACACACAGCTTGCATGGTGGCCACTTCGATGGCAGCGGAGGAACTCACTCCCTTGCCTTCTGGCACATGAGAGCAAAGGAAGATCCGCAACCCGCTGAATCTTCCACCACACTCATGCATGAGGACGAGCAATGCCCCGGCAATGTAGGCTGCCCAGTGTTGTTCGGAATTGCGCCGGAAATAGTCGTGGGCAGCGCGGTAGTCCAGCGGCCTGCCATCGACTGCCATGTCGTCTAGCGGCATGGCAAAGGCGATGTTGCCTCTGCCGTTCTCATTGTTTCCCAGACTCACAATCTCCAAAGAGTGCGAATTGTTGGGTTGGACCGCGACCAGGGCCGCTTGCTGGATGGGCAGCTGCAAGACCAGGGAACCGGAGTAGTCGGCGATGCCGCCCATCACATCCAGGCGTCCGGGAGCACGCGCCACGAAGATTTCCTTTTCATTCTCAAAGAGACCGCGGGCCTCACCAGAACTGCTCAAAGTCAAAAGGAAATTCTCGACATCCTGAAGGCCCTGGGTAGGGCCGCGCAAAATGCGGTATGCGGATTGTTCTGTTTTCGCCAAGATGATTTGCTAGGAATGTTCTATCCAGCCTCGCTTCTGCAGTGCCGCGTGCAGTAATGGCTCGATCTGCAAACGGATATCTCTATTTGCATACCCCACCCAGGCGACATCGGGTTCGACCGACAGTATCGCCTTAAGACGTTGCCCAAGCGGATCGGTGACGATCACTCCCAACTCGCGCGCGATCAACTCCGTACATATGTCGTACGGATGGCAGCAGATGCCCAGCGCCAATCCGCGCTTCTTGAGGCCGGCTTCCGTCAACGGTCTTAGATCGGCCACAAAGCGATCATGCCCCACCATCAATTCGAACAACTGCCCGCCCGTCGAAGCGTACTGATCTTCGAAACAATGGGCCTTGCCTGGCTGGACTGGACCCAAAGCGCCGCGCACTATTTCTTCGTCCAGTGCTGCCAGTTCCTCTCGCGCTCCCGGGAAGAAGCGCGCCACCATCGCGAATCCGTGAGCAATTGTGCGCGCATTGGAGGGCTTCATGGTCAGCGGAGATACTCGCCCACTCAGGCGGTCGTAGCGCTCGCCCTCTACTCCCTTTCCGCGGACCGCCCAGGATGCATCGCACAAATGCTGTTTGATCAGCGGGATTTCCGTCTGGACCGCCAGTTCGATGTCCTGGAGGTTGGTTAGCGGCCCGCGATTCGGCGCAACTCCAGTCAAAATCCAGGCGCTGCGCTTTTGGTACATGATCCCGCGTGTGCCATCAATCGGATCAACGATGATCCGCCATCCGGCTTTGCTCTCGGCAGCTCCGCGAGGAAGGACGACTCGTCCGCCATTCAAGCCCTCGGCGATCAGCACCACACCGCCGGTCGAAGCTTCGTGTTCAAAGAAATCAACAACCAGTTCTTCGCTCACGCGGTCAAGGGCGTAGATCGTGTCGCCTTCCTGCTCCTTGGCGATATCCGACATCGCGGCGATTGAGGAGCGTTCGCAGGCAGCGACAACAGCATCGCGAATCTGAGCGTGCAGTTTTCTGATCGGAGCAAGAAGCGGGTGTGCGAGCGCCATTACCCTTCCTTATTGGAGCGCTTGTAGTGTTCGTTGGGCAGCGCGCGCAACTCGGCGGCTTTTTCCTCAGGAGAAGTATCGCTGAGAAAATTTCCTCCGCCGATTTCAGGCCCCGCCAGGTATTTCAACAACGACGGCTTGCGCAGCGGCGGATGAAACTGGAGATGAAAATGGAAACTGCGGTGGTCGCCCCCCTCCGTCGGTGCCTGATGCAGAGGCATGACATAGGGAAATGGCATCTGCCAGAGGTTGTCGAATTTAATGGCGACCCGGTGCAGGATCTCGGCAAAATCGCCCACCTCACTGTCTGGCACTGCAGCCAGACTCGGATAGGTTCTCTTGGGCGCTACGTACACTTCGTAAGCGTAGCGCGCAAAGTAGGGCACAAAGGCGATGGCAGATTCGTTTTCGCAGATGACGCGGCGGCCATCGAGCGTCTCCGCCGAAAGAATGTCCTGAAAGAGAAGTCTCCCGGTCTCCGCGAGATGCCGGCGGCTTGCTGCCGCCTCAATCTCAATGGTGCGAAAGATGAAGTTCGTCGCGTAGATCTGGCAATGGGAATGAGGATTGGAGACCCCAACCACTTCGCCCTTATTTTCAAAAATCAAAACATGCGAAATCTCAGGACGATTCCCCAGATCCACGTACTGAGACTGCCAAACCTGGAGCAGGCTCTCCACGCCTGCCCGCTCGATCTCCGCCAGCGATAGATTGTGTTTCGGGCTGTAACACACGACGCGCGCAATTCCCTTGGCGGGCCGATTGCGATACATGCCGGGTGGAACCGGCAGGTCAACAGGCGCTGCCAGGTCCACGCAAGGATGATCGTTGTCGAACACAAAAGTCCCGCTGTAAGGATCATTCCGCTTGCCGCTGACCCGCACATTCCCCGGACACAGGTAGCAGTCGGCCACATATTCGGGGACATCATTTTGCTTATGTGCGATCGTCTCACCGCTCCACGGCCTGTTCTGCCGGTGTGCCGCAACCATCACCCACTCTTCCCGCAGCGGATGCCAGCGCTCCTCCCACACCAATTCGTTCTCGAGGCTGCGTGTATTAGCGGTGTCTTGGTTCATAGGTCTCGTGACTTCTCGGCCCTCGCAGGCTGAATCGTCCGAACGCTCATGATGGCAGTCTTCGGACTAGTCCTTTGTCACCGATTCGATCATTCGAGACTGCGTCCACTTCCACGCGCTCGACACAATGTCGTACAGGTTCCGAGAAGCCGTCCATCCCAGAACCTGCTTTGCTTTTCCCACTTCGGCTACTAGCACCGGGGGATCTCCCGGGCGACGGGGAGCCATTCTAAGCGGGACGTTCCTGCCCGTGACCTTCTCCACCATGCGCACCACTTCCAGATTGGAATGACCCATACCCGTACCGAGGTTTAAAGCTGTGGACAGGCCTCCACCTTCCAGGTACTCCAGCGCCAGAACATGCGCCTCCGCCAGATCAGAAACGTGAACGTAATCACGAATGCAGGTTCCGTCAGGCGTGGGGTAGTCACTGCCGAAGATCTCCAAATGGTCCATCTTGCGGGCTGCCCCTAGCAGGACTCGTGGAATCAGGTGCGTTTCCGGCTCATGCGCCTCGCCGATCTCCCCGCTCTCGTCGGCGCCCGCAGCGTTAAAGTAGCGCAGCGACACCGATCGCATGCCGTAGGCAACAGAGTAGGCTTCCAGAACTTTTTCAAAAAACAACTTGGAGGTTCCGTAAGGATTGATCGGATTGCGAGCCGCGTCTTCCCCTATAGGCACTGCCGTGGGGATCCCGTAGATCGCACAACTGGAGGAGAACACAATGTTGCGCACGCGCGCGTCCAGCATCGCATTCACGAGTGAGAGGCCCGCGCGCACATTGTTGTTGAAATACTTTCGCGGATTTTCGACAGATTCACCCACATAGGCATGGGCGGCGAAATGCATGACGGCATCCACCTGGGAAAGAACAGCCGGCAGTTTCTCTGGATCGCCTGCATCAGCCTCTACCAGGGGAAAGCCCTCAGCGAAAGCTCGCACACCGCTTGACAGGTTATCGAGGACAACCACCTTATGGCCGCGCCTGCTTAATGCCCGGACGGCATGGCTGCCAATGTATCCGGCGCCCCCTGTTACCAGAACGCGCAATTGACCCTCCTAACGTGCAATGGACCTCCTGCAGATGTTCAGCATTGGTCCTCGCGATTGCCCTGCCGCTCTCCGTTCACGGGCAGGGAAAAGCTTGCCGTTGCCGCGGCTGGTTTCGATCTTCGGTTCGCTAGTTTGCTAGACCTCTGGGGTTCCGCCAATGGAGACACCTCGGCCTACGGCTATCATTGCTGAGGCTGAGATTAAAGGGGACCAAACTTGGCGGTCAAATGAGCCTGGCCACATGTCCTTCAAGGGTTAACGGCAACGTCATCAGAGGTCTTCTGGGCTTGTGGCTTTCGGTCTGCACAGCAATCAACAGAATCCCCGCAAGCCGCTGCTGACGTTCAACAGCGAACCTGCCAGCTTCCTTGATCGCTCTCGACGCGCGCTCCGGTTTCGGGTGGGGACGGCGGTGCTCGTCTCTCGACGATGTTTCGATTGACAGATGGATGATGACAAAGTTTTTACAAGCAGAGGGTACTCACGATCATCCGATCAGGTGCGGAAATATTCGGCTCGAGACTCTCTGCCTTCAATGTCGCCTTGGCCGACCGCACGCTGACCGGAAACAAGGATGTCGAAACCGTCCAGACCAACGCGATATTCGTCTTTTTCGCTGCAAGACGTCGTTTGTCTCTGCGCTGGGCCTCCGGATGAAGAGGCGTGGGAGGAGTTCGTTTTGCGGGTCGGAAAGCCCATCAGTCTCACCGTTATTCGGACCGCCTCCCTGTGGGGCGAGTCGTCTCGATCGGTAGTGGAGGACCTGGTTCAAGGAACCTATCTCAAACTCTGGGAAGACGGCTGCCGCCTTTTGCGTGATTTTGCTATGCAACATCCCGCAGCCATACTGGGATACGTTAAGAAAATTGCCGCCAATGCCACCCACGACTATTTCAAGCACTGTCATAGCCAATCATCCAGCGGCGGCAAACCGCATGTATCCACCACCGATGTCGATCCTGAAGCGGGGGAGGAGATTCATGGCAGCCAGGAGAAAATCGCCTTCGGAGTCTTTCTAAATGAGATCGATTTGCACCTGAAGCACAACTTGACCGGTCCCGATAAGGAGCGCGACCGCATGATTTTCTGGCTCTACTTCAGGCAAGGGATGACTACCAGGGAAATCGCTTCTTTGCCAGCCATCGGACTCAGTGCCAAGGGAGTCGGAAGTGTCATCGAACGGCTGAAGCAATGCATTCGCGAACAGATCATTGGGATCCCACCCGAATTCAACGATGACGAGGATGACGCCAAAAGTAAATTGTCTGGGGAACTCGTAATTGGGTTGTATGGGTCTTAAGAGCGTGAGACGTCCATTCGACAGGCATATTGATAGTCAAGAGCTCAAGGCGCTCGTACCCTGGTCCTCCAATACCGGAGTTGAGCCGCAGGCCCTTTCTCCGGAGGCCATTCGCGACGCCGTGCGCCACGTGGAGTCGTGCCGCGATTGCAAGAGGAAGGTCTCGAGATACCGACAGCTGGTGAATCGGTTCTCAACTGCGGTGGTCTCGCAAGCCACATCGCCGCGAGCCGATTGCCCTAAAGATGAAGATGTCGAGTGGCATCTGGTGGCCGCCGGACTGTGGCCGGAGTTGCAGGCTAAGCAGCTCATCATGCATGCGGCGCTTTGTGACCATTGCGGACCCCGGCTTCGCGCAGCCACGTCAGTGAACGACGCCCCGACTTCTGAAGAAGAAAAGCAGCTGGCCGCACTGAAGGCCCCGTGGTGGCCTGCTCCCGTAACTCGCGCCGTCCTGCCCTTGCCGCCACACTTTCCGTTCCTCAAGGGGTTGGCTCCGGCGCTGGCGCTGATCCTGATTGTGGCAGCGTTCATGAACTGGTCCCCCAGGGCGCCGGCCCCACTCTCGGGAACGAAATTTGCCGAATTCGCCGTCAGCATCCACAGGCAGCATGCGCAGGGAGATCTTGCGCTGGAATATCGCTCGGACTCGCAGCAGAGACTCAACGAGTGGTTTAGCGCGAGATTGCCGTTTTCTTTGGCCTTGCCGGCTTCCCCGCCAGCCCCGGGCGAGGACCTGCCTTATCGTCTCGAGGGTGCACGTCTGGTGCAGGTCGGCGGCAAGCCCGCCGTTTTTATCTCGTATCTCATGGGGACTGACCGTGCCAGTCTGACGGTGACACCCGATTCCGTGGCCGTCGCTTCAGGTGGAGTTGAAGTCGATTTTCAGAAGGTGAGCTTCCACTACCGTTGGATCGAGGGCCACAAGGTGGTTACCTGGTCGATGCACGGACGGACCTACGCTCTGGTTTCCCAGGAAGCAGATGGCATGCAGCGATCCTGCATGATATGCCACTCCGCCATGAGGGATCGCGACCTGGGTCAAACGCCGACTCCGTTACGCGTACAGCCTGTATTGCAATAAGCAGTTCTCCTCATCTCCCCGGAAAAGCAAATTCTCGCCAGATCTCGTCCAGTCAGATGGGGCCAATCAAGTGCCCTGCAAATTCATCCGAATACTGAAAACCCAAGGAGAATGAAGTGAAGAACTATCGCATTGGCAAACTCTGGACTGGTGGAGCGGCCGATAGCCTGCGCCGCGGGCTGCTGGTCGCGTTGTTAGCTCTGACGATTACCGGCGTCGCCGCCGCACAATATAGCGATGACGCACTCAGGTTCAAAGGTGGCATCGGAGTCATCAATGTTGTCGGCCAAAATTCCGATTTAACCGTCAAACTCAACGTAGTACGGGGCGTGAATCCGGGTGCGCCGTGGCGAATCGCGGATCTCACTGCCACGATCAGATCCGATGGACACATCAGGGTTGTGGGACGCGGGTTGCTGCTGGCCAATGGCAATGGCATCGGCACCAACGCAGGGGCGAGTGTTCACGCCACCCTCTTCTGCGGACCTGCCGCTTCCGCAACGGCTTTTGATGAACCCGGAGTGCCGCTGGAGGCCGACGGCGACTTCCGAATCGACAATTTCCTGTCGCCAGTCCCGCCAGCAGCGTGCGACTCTCCGGTACTGCTGATTCGGAGCGGAGCCACGCCCGGGCAGGGAGTCTGGTTTGCCGCCGGCATCCCCAAGCTGCCGGAAGACAACGACAAGGACTGAGCAGCCGGCTTGAACCGCAGGGTGGGATGGATCTCACATCCCACCTTGCGGCGAACTCACATCGCGGTTCGGTCAAACAAGAGTTCGGATTGCGGAGGGGAGAAGGACATGTGGATGAGATCATGCGCCAATTGTAAGGCTCTCTTGAGAAAGCTGCGGTTGTGCGACTCAGTGCGTTGTCAATGTGGATGGACTTGGTAGGAGATTGGAATTCCAACCCCAAATCAGCGCAGAGGCTCATGTGCTTGAGGAGATTGTTATGGCCAAGATAATTGAGTTTTACATTCCGAAACATTTTCGGGGCCCGGTCAAGGCCCCTCAGCGGGAACTCGGGAAAGTTATTGAGTTTCGCTTGCGTGACCAAATCCAGTTCTAGGCCGCGGAGCGGCTGAGCCAATCGTCAAAGCGAATTTTGCCGATGCGCGGTTTATCGCCAGGGGTAAGAGATTGATCGTTCAACTCGGCGCCAAAGTAGCGAGCTTTATCGTCGGCGATCACCTGTCGCTTGTCGTGCTTTGCACTCAGCAACCGCCGTGCGAGTTCGGCGAGAGGAAGTGGTTCGGGACCGGCCAACTCGACGATTCCATTTACCGGTGCGCTCGTTGCGATGGTGGCGAGCGCGGCCGCAACATCATCGGCCGCGACTGGCTGCACCAGGGCAGATGTCAGGCGAACGGTATTGCCCTCGGTGCTGCCATCGGCGATTGCGCCGATGAATTCGAAGAACTGTGTGGCGCGGAGAATTGTGTAGGGCACTGTCGCGCCCTTTATCAATTTCTCCTGGGCAATCTTCGCGCGCAAGTAACCGCTGTCGGGATTACGGTCCGCGCCTACAATCGACAGAGCAACGTGATGTTTTACGCCTGCGGCTGTTTCGGCCGACAGAAGGTTGCGAGTGGAGGTCTCAAAGAACTTTAATACCGGTGCGTCCTCGAATGAGGGTGAGTTCGTTACGTCAACCACAACCTGTGCACCTTTCAGAGCTTCGCCGAGTCCTGCCCCGGTGAGCGTGTCGACGCCTGATGCTGGCGACGCAGCCACTGCTTCATGGCCGTGTTCACGAAGTATGTGCACGAGTTTTTTCCCGATAAGACCACTGCCGCCGATCACTACGATTTTCATAATTCACCTTTCGATTGCGGTCCCCAGCCGGACCGGTGACGTCCGGGATCTCCCCCGGACTTGTAAATGGAAAGGCAGAGACGCATGGTGAGACTCTGCCGTCACTTCACGGGTATTAGCGCGGGGGCGCCTTCCTCCTTAACCAGGAAAACTACGAATTTCGCAGGTTGGGTGCTGCTTGCGTTCCGTCCAACGGTATGAACATCGTCCAGACCTTCATAAAATGTCTGGCCAGGTGTGAGGGTGACTTCTTTTCCGCCCTTTACCTGCATTACAACCGAGCCCTCGAGCACATAGACAAACGCATGCGCATTGTGCCGATGGACAGGGTCTGACCCGCCGGGCGGATATTCCACCAGAAGCATCAATCCTTCCTTGCCGTGAAGGTCCGGCAGATCCTTCGACATGAGCGGCGTCACCTTAGGCTCCTGAGCTGTCAGCCTTACCGTGATCAGGCATACCAGAAGCAACATGAGTCTTGTAGCCGGCATGATTAACCTTTCGCTTGCGCGAGGCTGCCACGACCTCATCGCTGTGTCCTAGGGCATTCCCGAAGCCCTGAATTCCTCGCATCCATTGGCGCTCTTCGGGAGATGCTTCGCGGTTGATTCACAATTTCCTATTACTCGCAACTTCGGTGATTGGCAATACCCTGAATCCCTTAGAGACAGACAGGACATTTGCATCCGTAATTCCGGACCCCATATCTCATCTGCTGAACCTCCCTTTGATCACTCGGGCAGAGGTTCGGCTTTGGTTCCGTTTTTTCTGCTTTTGTCCCCCGTTCGCGCACACAACAAGCACAGTCTTGCCTCTCAAGCTCCCGCTTCGCCCACCTGGCCTGGGCTGTTATCTTGGCGATGGCTAAGGTTCTTCCGGAAAGGAGTATTTCAATGATTCCTGGCGTCCACGAATTGCTTATGAGCTATGGCTCATCTCCACAATGGCTCGGTGACATCGACTCCGAGACGTTGCTGGAGAACCTGAAAAACACTAGTCCTAATCTCAACCTCATTCGTGAGGCGCTGCCCCAGGGATTCACCGTTGACGCTTACATGACCAAAGAGAAGGCGCTTGTCTGTATTGTGCTCAGCTCAAAACAAATGAAGAAAAGACGCTAGACCGCCTGCATGCAGCATTGAACCTATCAGCTCCCCGCACGGTCATTTACGCGTATCTTGGAGATACGGATCACGCCCTCAATTGGCATTGAGGGCAGCCGACGAAACTGCCAGGATTATCTTTGTCAAAGTGGATCCACGGTTCGATGCCTTTCGCACATATGGCCGACTCTGCCGACGATACCAGCGTCAGCCCTGCAAAGTGGATGCCGGTTCCTGACACAGCGGGACAATTCGGGGTTGGCAATTCGGTTGCTCAACTCCTTGGCTCGGAGGGCAACGATCTGGTTTACACGACCGTCCATGTGCGCAAGTCCTTGGCCTTTAGGCCCAGTTTAGGAGCATTCCTAATTTTCCAGAAACACTTGTTTTCTGGAATTCGGGCATATTCCAGCGATAACTGCTGCATAGCCGACCACGCAAGAACTGATTGTGTCGTAACAATTAGGTCTTGGCTGCGAGGCCAGCGGGGTCAGGGGTATCGCGAATGCGTCCGGTCTCCACATCGGCAAGTACTGCGCGGAGCCAGCGCAGGTCGAGGCGGCATTGCTCCGCCATGTGCTGCATTAGGTGACGGCTACCGGTGGGCAGCATCGCTACCCATTGGCGACGCAATCTCCTGATCTCGGACAGCCGCGCCTTCTGGCTGTCGATTTGGGTTTGCAGAGCGTGCTCTAGAGCTAGATCCACTTTCATTGACCATGAACACCCAGTCATACCAGAGTTTGGTGCCCGCCAGTGCTTCGTGGGCAGGGGCCAGTGATTCGTCCAGCACCAAGGCCTTTGCCGCCGCAACTTTCGCCTTGGGATAGGCTTCCTGAGGAGAAGCAGCACCAAAGAATCCCAACAGAACGTATGCACCAGCTAAGCCGGCAAATGCTGGAGCATCTTGTGGATCGGATCCGACAGCCTGCTCGAAATAGGCCGTACTCTTCCGAATCGAATCTTCTGTTCTCTTGTTGGCGTAAAAGATTCCTTTGAGGTATGCCTCATAAGCTACGGGGTTCACCGGCCGCGCGGTGGCCAAACGCGCTTTCTCCTGCGGGGTTGTCCTGATCTGAATTTCGTTTGCGATGGATTGCGCTACTTCAGCCTGCAAAGCCACGATGTCGCGAATGTCTCGCTCGTAGCTCTTGGCCCAGAGGTGCTGGTCGGTGGCGGCTTCAATCAGTTGGGCATCGATTCGCACGCGGTCACCAGATCGGACCACCGTGCCTTCCACGATTGCATCCACGTCCAGCTCGCGCGCTATCTGCTTGAGTGGCTTCTTGGCAGCCTTATATTGCATCGCCGAGGTTCGTGAAATTACCCGCAACGCGCTGATTTGGGCCAAGTCCGTGATCAGTGCGTCTGTCATGCCATCGGCAAAATATTCTTGCGTGGGGTCGCCTGTAAGATTTTCAAGCGGAAGGACTGCGACGGACTGAATTCTCAACGGTGTTCGGCGTGAAAGGAGTCTCTCGCGTACTCTGCCTACATTCAGCCCAATCGTTGTTATCAAAACCACCGCCAGCACCAGCATCGCGACCGCCAATTTAACGTTTCGCTGTCGCGATGAGGTGGACTTCTGGATTGGTCCCGCCGCGGTTTCTGCCGTGGGTGACTGCTCCGTTCTCGGCACAGTGTCCACCTGCGCTATGAAACGGTATCCTCGCTTAGGCAGTGTCTCAACGAATCGCGGAGTCTCGGCGGAATCGCCTAACGCATTGCGCAGCCTTAGGATGGCACTGTTAAGACCAGCATCGAAGTCCACATACGTGTCGGAGGGCCAGAGTTTCTTGCGCAGATCCTCCCGCGAGACTACTTTCCCCGAGTGGAGCACCAACATCACCAGGATCTGAAAGGATTGCTCCGGCAGCCGGATCCGCACTCCGTTCTTGCGCAACTCTCCCGACGACAGATCCACTTCGAAGCCAGCGAAGCGGATGAGACTCTGGGACTGAGCCAGGTCAGCCATGGAGGGAACGCAGGTGGGCTGAGTATAGCACCGGCCCGAATCCCTCTAAGAAAGAGGTCCAAGCATTCCTTTCTCGCGTAAGTGTCCCATTCCCAATGAATTAGCCTGCCAGACGGATTCCATCCCAATCTCATCCGCATTCAATTGAGTTGCGCCCTCAAGAGCGTGCAAGCTCGCTGCACCTGCCTGATTTGCTGGCAGAGATGGACCCGCTGCGAGGTAGCTATGACTTCAAGATGCTTGCGATCGCTTGTTGTTTCTTTGGCAGTGCTGTGCACTATGCTCCTCTCGCCTCTCGCCACGGCAGAAGAGGGCCACTGGCACAGCATCATCGGATCTTGGCAGGTGATTGTCTTCTTTGACGATCATCGCCCGGATGTCCCCGCGCTCTACACATTTGATCCTGGCCACACCTTTAGCATGGGCGGCAGCTGGCCGGCGCTTTTCGGTCCGGGTCACGGCGTTTGGTCTTATCACCGCGATAGCGGCCGAGAGCGAGATGACGGTCGCACCATCAATTTGACCTTCTTTCGTCTTCTCTACAACAGCGCCACCGGTGCATTCAATGACACTCTGAAGGTACAGGCGAAACTCACCCTCAGCGATGACGGGCAAAGCTTTACCGGAAGGTATCTGCTAACGAACTTCGACCCAACAGGCAATGTGCGCTCAACCGCAACAGGCGACCTGAACGCGGTGCGCATCGTGTTGGAACCGTTGCCGTGATGACGTTTGGTAGGACCGCCAAGAAAAGCGGGCATCAGCTCCGCATTCTGCAGCGGCAGGAGCAAGGACTCTTCTCGAGGAGGTGGCTCGTGCTACAACGAATATTCCACATCGCGATCGCGCTTTTGGCCGTGTCTTGTTCGGCGGCAGTCGCCCAACAACTCGGTGCGTGGTCGGCTCCCCAAAACCTCGGCTTAATCGTTAATTCTGCGTGCAATGACATGCATCCAACAATATCTAAGGATGGGCTGAGCCTCATCTTCTCCTCCAACCGCCCGTTTGATCACTGGCCCATCAGCGCGAGCGACTGCCTTGTCGCTCTGCATTTGTGGGTCTCTGAACGCGACAGTCTCGATAGCCCCTGGCAGCCGCCGCAACCGCTCGCTGTGCTTGACTCGCCACAGAATTCGCCCTACGAGGACCATTCTCCCAACCTCACGACCGATGCACATTGGCTGTTCTTCCACAGCAGCCGTCCGGGCGGATGCAATGGAGGCGGCTTCCGCGAGCTTTGGGCGGCACATCGCCGCGACAAGCGCAATGATTTCGGCTGGGAAACACCCATCAATCTGGGTTGCGCTTTGAACATTCCCCTTGCCGATGATGCTGGACCTAACTTCTGGGAAGACGACCGCACCGGCACTCTGTATCTCTATTTCACTCGCGACCTCCTTCCGTCGGGCCCGGGCACAGACCCAGCTGGCAACGGCTTCAAGATTTATGTCAGCACCTGCACCGCTGACCTCGATCGATGCAACCGGCAGCAGTTGTGGGAACCCGGAATCTACGTAACAGAGCTCAACTTCCCGGGCGCTCGCGACACCCGCACTGCCATCCGTGGCCGCGACGGCCTGGAGATGATCATCTCCAGCAACCGCGCGGGTACGGCTGGGGTTCTTGATCTATGGGTTTCGACTCGACTTTCGGCACAGGATCCGTGGTCAATCCCCATCAACCTCAACCAGGACAATGTGACTAAAGGTGGCGATCCGAGTGTGAACACTACTGCGAATGATTCTGCGCCCGCGCTCTCTTGGGATGGTCAGAGGCTGATCTTTTTCTCGAACCGCGCCGGCGGATATGGCGGCAACGATCTCTACATGAGCACGCGGCCGAAGCTGGGGGCGTACTCAATCATCGACCTTGGCACACTGGGCGGCACAACAAGCACCGCCTGCGGAATCAACGACCGCGGTCAAGTTACAGGTAGGTCTGCCATTGCCACCGGACAACTCCATGCTTTTCTGTGGCAAAACGCTGTTATGACCGACCTGGGCACGCTTCCGGGTCGGCCTTTCAGCAACGGCCGTGCAATCAACAATCGCGGGCAGGTGGTGGGCGATTCGTCTCTGACTGGAGGACCTCCGTTCGAGGCCGCTCTGTGGGAGAACGGTGGAGTCAAGGACCTGGAATCCCAGCTTGGCGGAACCCGTAGCTTCGCTATCGGCATTAACAATCGCGGCCAGGTGGTCGGAGGCGCAAGAACGGTGGGGAATCTCCAGGTCCACGGCTTTCTTTGGCACGACGGAGAAATGAAGGATCTCGGTGTCCTGGGGGCCAACGACCAACAAAGCGTCGCCCGGGCCATTAATAGCCGCGACCAGGTAGTCGGCAACTCTTCACTCATCATCGCGGATCCTCCCTCTCCGCCTAATCGTTCCTTTCTTTGGCAGAACGGCGAAATGACAGACCTCGGGACTTTGGGCGGTGACTGGGCCATCGCTTGGGGCATGAACGAGCGCGGCCAAATCGTGGGCGGCTCGTTCCTGGCGAGTGGAGAAACGCATGCCTTCCTCTGGGAAAAGGGTGTGATGACTGACTTGGGAACGCTTCGCGGCACCTCCAGTGGTTCGCAACCGCCCCTCGCCGCCTCCTGCAATCTCTCAACTCCCACAAGGGCATTCGGCGGCGCGACCGTGGGCACGTTCAGTCTTGCCAATGGCATCAACAGTCGTGGCCAGGTTGTGGGCCGATCCATAGCTCTAAATGGCGAAGACCATGCCTTTGTGTGGTCCAAGGGCGTCATGACGGACCTGAACCACCTGATTCCGAGCGCGTCGGGATGGACGCTGATGGAAGCCGCAGACATCAATGAAAGCGGCCAGATCGTCGGCTTCGGCGCCATCAACAACCAAACGCACGCTTTTCTGCTGATCCCGGATGAAGATTGAAATGCGGTTTGCGGACAATCCTGGAACGCGGCGTCAAATGACTTGAGGTTGAGCACTCCCGGTAGTCTGGTAGTCTCAAGACCTCGAGATCACGCTCCCTGCGCGGAAGAAATTTACCGGTTTATTCCGCTCAGCGTGGTGGCTGCCTACTTCGGCTTGGCGAAGTCTTCCATCCGGCGAATACAGGCAACGAACTTCGGGTAAAGACGACGTCTCCAAGCGCTGGTCCGTGGCTGATGATGTGCCCCCCATTTTTAGTCCACGGATAATGAGACTTTCTCCGGTTTTTGGTTCTCGTACTCTACGCCTGCAATGACACTTCCATCCCTTGGAGGCGAGGCTTCGAACGGCGCAGCCCCGTAAGCGCAGCCGGTCGGAGCCGCGCTCCTCTGCGCAAACTCGCTGGGCGTGAGATGCCAGGCATTCACAGTGGGTTGAGGCATGCATGAACTCCAAGATGTTAAGATAAAGTCGTGGTTGCGTTCCCAGCGTATGTGTAATTTAACAGTACGTAGAGACCTCCCTGACTCCCGAACGGCCTTGACGTAATAACCAAAGAATCCGGGGTTCAGCAATTTTCAGCCCAGTAGACTCTTGACGAGTTTGCCGCTGCAGATGCGGTGCGCAAGCTGACGAAATCCTTCTGCATTCTCCGGTGGCAAGAACAGCCCCTTTTCTTCCTCGGTAAGTTCGCCGGGAGGTGATAGTGGTAACCTCACATAACGGCTGATGAGATCATAGACGCCGAAGACGACACCCAGATCGGGAAACTTGGTGCGAAATTCCTGACGGAGGCAATACCCGCTCCAGGCGGCATTCAAGGCAACCGCAGCTTCAATCAGTGCAGCACGACAGTCATGTTTGCGAAGGATGCCAAGCCCGTACAGAGCTTCCATACTCATCGCAGCTGTGCGGACTCCAACCAAAATTTGGTCCTCGATAGACCGGATGGCAGCGTCTGTGGCCATGTCCAAATACCGGCGCGGCTCCAGATACACGTCCACTGCCTCGGAGACGGCACCACACTTGGCGTGTGCCAGAACAACTAGCAGCTTGAGCGTTGCGGGAAAATGGTTGACCGCAAACCGCAGGCTGCCCAGGCATTCCTGGCCAAGCACATTGCCTGCAACCCGCACAACAAACAGCTCGTTGCAACCTTTGCTGAACACCATTTCCGTGGGGACACGAGCGTCAGCGCACCCGAGTACCGCGGCAAACGGAGCCTGCGCGGGCGCGTCCCCTTCTCCTACACCCCAGCCAAATGCCCTCGGATCGAACGGGATCACCCGCGTTGCGTTGCCAGCACGACGGGTGTCCGTCATTTCCGCGAAGTCACGATTGCCCTGCACCAGAGATCGGCAACCCTCTTCCGAACTCTGGGGCATTTGGTGCCACTCGACGTTCGCGGGATCGAAACGATAGACGAGCTCAAACATGGTTGGCCACCTCGTGACAATTGGGTAAGGCACCCACGTGCCGTACATACCATTGGATGCAGCAGCGAGGTACGTTAGGTTCTGCATCGTCCTATTTTGCTATGACATGGCTGCGGTGCCGTCCGTCCGGCCAGGAAGCCACCTTGTGATCTTCCAAGTGATGATGGCAAGTATCGGCCTGCTGTTCCTGTGTTGGCCGAACTACGCGTTTCACCCTGCGCGGTGGCTCTCCTTACGTCGCGCTTAGGTTTAGGCGTCGGGCGCTGCATGGACGATTGTTGTCCAAAATAGCCTGTGCCTCGGTTAAGGTTGTCGAAAGTGCGGATGTCCTCGTCGACCTCCGAGGAATGCTCAATCACAGTCGCATTCGGGAACAGACCTCCCAATACGACGAACAACACAATGCCAGCCAGGATGCAGCGCTCACGCGGCAACGCATCCGCCATGACGGTAAAGCCCGTTCGTCGCTTGCCCAAGAAAAGCCGCGAGAACAACCGAAAGAAGCTCACGGCATTCATCGCGGTGGCCATGGGCAGCAGCAGTCCGGTGAGCGGGTGCGTGGTGAGTGTTCCTTGGATCAATAAGTCTTCAGAGCAGAAACCCAGTGTACCCGGTAGACCGACAAGTGCCAGTCCTAGGATGGCGAACGACACGGCAAGGCGCGGCGCGTGTTCGGCCAAGCCCAAATACTTGCTCGCGCTCAGGTTTTCGCCAAAACGAACCTCCAATAGTCGCAGAATTCCGAAAAGACTCACCGTGGACACGGTGACCACAACCCAGTGCACCAGAGCGCCAGTAATTCCTTCCGCTGTTCGGCTCTCAAGACCACTCAAGATGCAAGCCGACTGGCTAAGAGCAAGAAAGGCGAGCAACCGCCGCGGCGAATTCTCTCGAAGGGCTCGAATGGCAACAAAGACCGCGGTGGCTACAGCGAGATAGGAAAGAACCGGGAACAGATGGTCCGTCTCCGGAAACAGCGGGACAATCAACTTGACGACTAACAGCGCCCCGAAATGGCCATTCAGAAGAAGGGCAGTAGGGACTAACGGACCACTTTCGGCTGCGTCTGCTACCCAAGCTTGGGCGGGGATAATTCCCTTGCGAAAGATAGCTGCGACGATCAGAAGGATAAACGCTACAACTCCGCCCGGGCTCTGCCCCTTCAGATCAGAAATCGAACAGACGCCTGTTCTGACTACCATGAACCCTATTGCGAGAGCGATGGCGAAGCTTGAGGAGAGCAGACCAACCATAGGACGCCATTTGCGAGAGCGAAACCAGTCGGCCCACAAGAATGGGATGATTGACAGAATCCAAGCGCCGAGCAAAACGAGCAAGTTTCCGGTCGAGTAAGCCAGGAGCGTCGCACCAAGGAGAAGGAGAATTCCGGCGATTGTCCCTGTTTCCGAGTCACGGCGCGGAAGCAGCACAATTGCGCAAAAAGTGACGCAGGAAAACAGCAACATCAATGTCTCGTACAAAGACTCGCCTTCGGGAGCTTTCCAAACAAGCACTGTGCTTGCAATCGCAGATAGAAGCGCCGCAATACAACCGACGACGCGGGCCTGTCGCCGATAACCTATTACGGCAACCGCCGCAATCCAGGGAGCCGCTACGGAGGCACCGGTCAGAACAGGAGTACGGAGAACCCATCCGGGCAGAGACATTAATCACTCCTCTGGGCTGGCCCCGCGACCGAGACCGGCACGGGACGGTCGGGACGGACTGTAGTAGTGGATGTACGGGTGCGATCATGCCGAGAAAGATAGGCGGAGACTTCCAACAGCGGGGCAATCACCCAGCGCTCGAGAATTGTATCGAGGTGGCCGCGGTCGAGCGCCCAGCGATAGAGCCATAGTTCGACCCTCTCAGGCAGCATTCCCTCGATTTGCGTGCCAGTTGCGGAGAGTTGTCCTCCAACTGCGGAGTGCATCTGGTGATAGTCGTGAAGCATGGATGGCGCGCGCAGGTACTGCATGGTGCGAACTGTGGCATTTCCCAGAATGTGTGCGACCGCGAGCCATCGCCATCCGAGTCCGATTTCTATAAAGACAATACCCACTTGCGTCAACGTGGCATAGGCGAGCGAAGTTTTGGCGTCGGCGCTCGCACGGCCAACGATAGTTCCATGCATGGCCGTAGTCACACCCACCAGGATTACCAGGGTGGAGGCGAGCCGGGATTGGGCCAGTAATGGTTGCGCGCGAAGTAAGAGGTATGCTCCGGCGTGGATCGAGATCGCTCCATAAAAGACGGCGCTTGAAGGAGTGGGTCCCTCCATGGCCCGTGGAAGCCATCCCGAAAAAGGTACCTGAGCAGCCTTCCCGGATGCCGCAAGAAGTAGGAGAAGACAGACGATCACCGCCCGCGCGCCGGTCAGAATTGGCAAACCGCCAGCGAAGGATGCTGTTCCCGCCCAATGGTGCATGGCGAAGATACCCACAAGCAATCCAATGTCACACGCGCGATATACGGCAAACACGTAAAGGCCGTTTTCGACAGGAGCGCGCCGCTGGTGGAAAAAACCGATCAACAATACCGATGTGATGCCAACGAGCTCCCATCCTGCGGCCAACAGGTCGAACGACCCCGCGGCGAACGCGAGTAAAGATCCGAAGGCGAACAGGTGCAGCAAAAGGAAAAATCGCAGGAACCCGGACTCACGATGAAGGTAGGTAGCCGAGAATTGCCCGATGAGCCCCGACAACACTGCCGCTAGCGCCAGGAAAGGAGTCGACAGGCGGTCCACCATTAACACCAATGGAAAATGGTAGGTCCCGACTGCAAACCAGCTGCCGAGACTGACTGTAATACTTGACCCGGATGCGACCTTCCAAACGAGCGTTGCAACTCCAGAGACGCAGGCAGAGAATGTCAGGCCGCTAATCCAAGACAGGAGGCGTTCGCTCGGAGTCCAGGCAAGCAGCCACAGCAACGCAAAGAGAGCAAAGACGAACCCCGGGGCTACTACGACGAAAACCAGAATAGCTTCAAATGCGTTCACCGCAAGCGCTCCCCTGGCGCGGTTCGAGGCTTCTGAATCCACGCCATCGGAAGATGCTGGAGCTTGCCGGCGTACCATTCATGGGATGAGAGCGCTACCGGAAGGCGTTCGAAAGCCTCGTGGAACTCTTCAAACCCGTCATCCCGTCGCACATGGACGCGCTCCGAATCGGGGTCTATCGTTGCAAGACGAATCCAGCGATTTTCGGCTAGCCGCTTTAATGCGGCGCTGGCGTCGATCACTTTCCACAGTCTGTCGGGAGTGGTCTCGACAACAAAAAGAATCCGGACGGGCTCGTGAATTTCCACCATCTGCCAGGGCAATCCAGTGCGCAGATCGCTCGCGTGGCCGTCCATGACTCCCATCAGGCTAGTAACGTTGTGTGGCAGTTTCGTGCCGCATCCGTAGCGGTCGTTATCGACGAACGAAAAGTAGTATTCAAGGCTGATTCCAGCGCAGACAGGGATCGCGGCGGCCAGCAGCACCGAAAGACCCTCATCGCCAGGATCGAGATTGGCATCATAGGAAACCAGAAACGCACGCCGGTCGAGGAAGAGGCCCCGTGTCAGGCTGCGACGCCCGACGATGCAGACGGAATTCGTGCAATGCCCATACTCCGGCCGTGGCTGCCCGAGATGCTCGCTGCGTTCTTCCACGTGGCGAAGTGCGCTCTCTGCATCCGCGTCCGCCGGGCATGATTCAAATCGCCGGGCGCGTTCAAGCGCGTTCTGCGTTCTCGCACGATTAAGGGAGTCACGAATGGACTCCAAATCCGGCTGATGGGTTGAGGGAACCGCATCGAGATCAAAAAGTTCGACGTCGTCGCTGCAGGTATCGTGATAGCCGCCGATGAACCATGTGTCCGGCGGAATATCGATCCCTTTCTCCCGCAAGCGTTCGCGGACTTCCTGCCGGTTGGCCATGGAAGCAAAAAGCCGTGCGTTCGGCCCACCACGGCGCCCTCCGCACGCGCCGCAATCATGAGCCGACTCGTGCGGATTGTTGAGGCTGCTCGAGCCGTGGCCCAGGATTACCACCAGACGCGCGAAACCGCTCACCAGGCCCGCCGGACCCAACACACTCTCTACTCGTTCTGCTTTTTCTTCCGGAGTGAAGCCCATCAACAGACCGGATACTGCACCTTGAGATTGCTTCGTATTTCGCATCAAGGTGAGTTCGGTCCGCGGTTCAGGTAGAAATGCCTCGTTCAGCCAGTCGCGCAGGAGTGCATAACGTCGCGGCGCCAGAAGATGGCCGATCAAAGGCACAGCGGAGAGCAAGCCGAGGGCTGAGGTCGAAAGCCAGCCTCGCAGCAATGTTTTTGAAGAGACAAAGGAATTACGCATGAGCAGCCCCAGAACCCGCCGGCGCCAGCGACGGCTTTCCAACAGTGGGCTATCTTCCGGTTTTGGCCGTTCCACGATCGCGTGCTCGGGCTTGACCACCACTGGGCATAACGCCGCCCCGTGAGGATCATCGATCCCCTTGTAATCCACGGCGACACCGAAGTATCCGGCGGCGCTATACGTCTCCACGTATGGGTTGGTTTCTTCCAGAGCTCGCCGCATGGATTCTTCACGCTCGTCAAGGCAAAAGAACACTTGCGCGGGAGGCCTTCGCTGTTGATCGAACAAGCCGCGGTACTTTCTGTGACTCGCCAAACCTCTGAGGATCTCGCGTTCGTGCGCTCGTTCATAAGCTAGGTGGAGGATTCGCCTGCGCTCCAGCCCGTTGAAGGCTTTGACGTCGCTCGAAAACGTCACCCACTCGGACTCGGAAAGGCTCTCTATTTCTTCGGCGGAAAGTCTCAACGCGCGGGCTGCGTCGTAAACGCGTGCAGTGCGGCTCAGACGTCTCCTCTCCTGCGTCTTGAGAGGCGGCTCTTCCGGAATCGGCTCCGCGGCCCCTCGGTGCGCAGCCACGCGCGACATCGTCAATCGCACGGCCAGAAAGTCCATGAGGGAGCAGGGAAGGATTTTATGCGGTGGAAGAGTAGGGTCCTCCTCAAGCTTATGCATCAATCCAGCCCAGCCTGGGAGTGCCAATAGTTCGGCCTGCAGAATTTCGGGCCATTCAGCCTCTCCGAAGGACCGGCTGTCCAGATAATCTAGGACTGCATCCGCCGCCGAAAAGCAACGAACCTCCTGCCTTCGAAACTCCTCGTCCAGTCCGACCAAATACTTGGGGAGAATTCCGCCGCGCCGGGACAGCAGCATCCGAACGCTCTCATAAAACCCCTTCTCGCGGTTCGGCATCGGCCAATAGGCTGTGCCTTGATCCAAAAACACCGAGCAAAGCCGGATCAGCCAGGGATGGATCACGTCATCCACAGGGCGAGGTGGCACAGGTTCTTCTTCGTGAGCCACGGTGCGCACAAAACACGCTTCGAATAGCACGCGCAGCGCCGCGCGCCGAAAGTCTTTGGCTAGATCACCTTGCTCAGCGCGCCAAACAATGGTTGCTCCATCGAACTCCCTGACCCCCGGTGTAATCATCGCCCGTCGCAGTGAGCTTCGGCTAAGTCCAGCAAAGATGAGGGAATCGGGTTCCCGATCAAGCACCGCGTCGACATCCAGAAGCTGAATCCGCCCACGGGCCAACTCGGTGCGATAACTAGCTTCGCTCATGTACGGTTCGGCACGAAACAGTTGCGCTGCCTCTTTTACCGCCTCTTCAAATGGGAGATGTTCAAAGGCGTGCAGCGTGTTGTGGTGGACAAAGACTCCAATGGGGCCCTGTTCGGGAAGCAGGTGGGCACCTTGTTCGACTGCGCTGCGCAACCGATCTAGACGTGGTACGTTCGTTAGCCTCGGGTCGTCCATCGAGTTTTTTCTTACCTCTTCTTGGGGCAACACTTTGTAACAGCGGCTCTGTCCGAGAACTTCGTTTGCCTTTAGAGCAAGAGCGACTTCCAATTGCGAGCGAGACACAAACGAAATGGTTGGCCACCTCAGTTGTTTTTCTTCTGCCTCCCGCTCGCGGAGCTGCTTCGAGCGATCTCCTTTTGGGAGTGGCCTGTGCTTCGCGCCTATGACTGACAAGAGACTCCGTGTACGCTTCGAGGATGTTGGCAAGCCCGTGATCGTTGAGAGAGTGCTCGTGCCGCACGTGCACGGTTGCCTGCAAGAAGAGGGCCGCAGCTGCTTGTGATTGCCGTGGCGGCTCAAGTCGCGAGCGAGCGAGAGGGTGCTGACGGCAACAGCCATTGACCGCGGATCGATCGGTTGCCGATTCTGATCTTTCTATTGTTGTCTGCAACTATTGCCCTCGGCTAACACGCCTTGTGTTCAAATGTTAAAGGCTATCTTTAGGAATCGAGGATGCTGGATTTGAGACCGCCTATTGCCCGCCCTTTTGTCCTTTCTCGAACAGATCGCCCTCCGAGCTACAGTCGCTCGAACGCAGCTTCTCGAACACAACTTGCTGGTCTTCCTGGATTCTGGCGACAAGTGCACTTCCGTTTTGCTTATGCTCGGGCAGGTCAACCTTTCGCGCCGCCTCCAAAGCGCGGCCATAACAATGCGTGGGCAACCTTATGATTACCATTCTTGTGATGAAGATTTGCAGGCACGTACAGGTTCTCTGCAAAAGCCCTAAACTGAAGTCGACGCATTCTGTCTGTGCCATTGCCATTACTCATCTAACATTTCCTCGAGAGGCTAGCTAGATTGCAGCAAGAATCAGGAGAATGGATAGCAGCGGCGATTGCCCAAGAAGGACTCATCTTCTGGTTACCACGAGCTGCGACAACAAATCCTTCACATCGATTAGATGGTTGTTGAATATTTTCTTGGCGACGTCGAGCAAGTCAAACAACTGGGGATCCCGAACTGAGTAGTAGACGTTTTGACCGTCTTTTCTGGCTGCGAGAATATTGCGGTTCCGGAGGACAGCCAACTGTTGAGAGAGATTGCTCTGCTCCACGTCCAGACGAGACCCGAGGTCATTCACACTCACTTCCCCTTTGCGCAGTTCGTCTAGGATTCGGATACGCAAAGGGTGTGCAAGGGCCTTGAAAAACTCGGCTTTGAACTGGCTGATTCCGGTCATGAATATTCATATATTATCATATTCGGCAATAAGAGCAAAGGAAGATCGGGACTGCCGAACGGCTCCGTCAAAATCAGCCACAAAGATATCAGCCCGAGACGTGGCTTGGGAGGAAGTTCCGCTTTGGGGAAGGTTCGAAAGTCTTCATGCCAGGTCGGAACGAAGATTATGGGCGGGTTTTGCAGTCCTTGGACGACACAGTCGGTCGTCACGCAGCTCGCGACTTCCTGACCGTCGAACGAACTCGCTATCACTTCAGCCTTGAGGAGAACCTGAACAAGTGTTTTGCCGACCGTCGCGCCAGTATTTCTTTCTTACGCCCAAGTCGAAGTTAAGCTGGCGCACAAACGGCATGCAACGATTGCGCATGCCTGCCTGATTGCGGCCCTTCGGTCCTAGTCGGTACGCAAGTTCCGATTATGCTAACTCAACCAATGGCTGCGGGAAGCTTGACGTGTCAATCAAAAAGGCCAGACAATGCAGCCTGCGCAGGGAACGGAGGCTTTTATAGGTGGGCGGGGGAGGCGAGATGCTTGAGCTTCTTTGGTATGCACGTTCTTGGCGGTCTTGGTTATGCTCGACATCATTAATAAAGGGGCGAATAAAAGGCTAAAAATGAGGCGAGAAAAATCGGGGGAAGGTAATATTTGTCGTTACGTTTAGAACTGCAACAGAAAAACTAATAGTGTTAGGTCCTCATAAGCACACCTTCAGTAACTTGGAGTCATGTTACCAGGGGTGAGTTTCTTGCGCCGCAACATCGCAAGAAGAAGAACAATGCCTCCACATAATGATGTTATGCCATTCATTCCAGCCGGATGCTGGTCTAGGGCACTTGGCTTCATCGCGTTGTCCCGAGCAATTCACTGGTAAGGCTTGCAAACGCCTATCGATGCCCGCGAGGTTACTTGGTTGTGTCTGACCTCGAACAGAAAGGAGATATCATGGGCGAAGGAACCTATGTTGCAGAAATGCAGATCGAGCGAGGACCTGGCGCGATCCGAGTGGCACAGTTACCTGCAGAATCAGCACCTGTCTACTTTGGAGTTCACGGCGCAATCGCCAGGCATTACGGTTTGGACCCGGTCACCCTCAAGGAGCCTCGTGCCGCTACTCTTGACTATGTGATAGCGGCTGCGGCCGCCTGACTACAAGGCACGTTTGCCACCGCGCTGGCAGCGCGGCAGATCAAAACCGGTCACGGAGCTTTGAGGAGTGAAGTGCGTGGAGAAGTAGAAACCGAGGATGGCGTACTCGTTATTCGCCGAATTTTCGTTCGCCATCGGCTGGTAGCGTCCGAAGGCGCCCGTGCTGTGGTCGAGGAGGTTCACAAAGCTTATCCGATGCGCTGTCCCCTTTACCGAACACTGCACCGCTGCATTGAATTCAAGACTTCCTACGAGTTGATGCCTGCCGAAGAGAGTGGAAGATCCCGGGGAGAATAGCGAGTTCTGCATTCCATCGTGGCAGAACATCGGTGCCGAGCGATGGCCGCTTAGCTGAGAACGTTCACAAGAGATTCAAGATGACCAGCGAAAGAGCGATATGCACGAATGCAGATTGCCACCACGAATTATCCTGCTCTCCGCAGCGACCGCACTTCTGCCCCGTCTGTGCCGCACCCGTCATCACAGCCTGCCCACGCTGCAACAAGGCCCTCGCAGAAGCAAAAGACCCTTGGGCGAACCTATGTGAGGTATGCGGCGAACAGCTGCGCTTCCATACCAACCAAACCTATTATGGTGTGATGTAGTCGGTTGCTTTGAACCCTTCACCGCCTGCTGTGAAGCGCCCCACGAGAAGCTGCCCCGCAGCATTGGAGTAAACAACTGACTGTCAGACCCCTACGGCATGCAATCGCCGGTCCAAGGCACTCATCCCATAGTTAACCATTTCGTGCTGCAACACCGCGGGGCTCATTCCAGGCCAAGCAGACTCCATATGTGTACCACCGTAGAAGCTCAAGTCTCCTTCTGGAGGACGCATGATCGTCTCTATGAGGGGCCTGAATTCCTTGATCGTATCTCGAATGAGGGGGACAAAACGTTGTGGATTCTCTGTGACTCGATCTCTCAAGAATCTCACACCAAACAGTACATGCCGCGACTCGTCGCGCGTAGCTGCGGTAAAGCCTTGGTAGAACCCCCACGTCCGGCCCCAGCGGCGGGCGCCTTCAAGCTGATAGCGCATCCCCGTCAGGAACATGGCACCTTCCACAATGAGGTGATAGACACTCACGAATTTGGTGGAAGCGTCGATATCACCCGGATGAGAAGCAAGCCACTGCGCTTGCTCGGGAAGCCACTCATAGAACAAGTAGCGGTATGCTGGATTTTCCGCTGCTGTGATACCGATCTGGCTCACCAGCTCGTGTAGACCCCTGGCATCCGTACCCACAACCCCCCGCCAGTAGCGGTCAAAGAAGATCGTATGGCGAACCTCGTCCGCGAGTTGGGTGGCGACGAATGCCTCCACATCCTTGCCGGGAGCAGCCCATACCAGTGGTGCCAACAGGCTTGCTACTCTTTCTTCACCAGCGAAGAACATTCGCAGGCTCCACATCCGCCGCTTCTTGGTCTCGGGCGATAATTGCAGCCATTCTTCCCGGTCGCGAGAAAAATCCAGCTCATCAGGGTTCCAAGCCTGTTTCACTGCCATTCCGTACAAGTCCAGATACGATGGAAGTTTCCTCGCTCCGCGCTCCACGACCGCGAGCACGTCGTCGATGTAGAGGCTACTCATGGAGCGGAGCTGGGCCAGGCCGACCTGTTGTTCCACTTCTTCATCGCTGATCTGACGAACTTCCAGCATAGATACCCCCTCGTGCATTTGGGGGGTGAATCTATCACCGCAGAAAACGGGAGTCAACCAATCTGTGCCGACAATTGGCTCTCCGTCTGTCGTAGGCATCCGGGCCTGTTGCAGTTTTCAGCACAGTGTCGGAAAACCCGGCCACCAGTAAGGAATTCAGGCCTTATACCGCCAGGAGACGGCGGCAGCATCGAGGTGACTCGGTGATTGACCTTGCGCCTTGGCAGGCGTAGCTTGGTGTCGCTTCCGACCGTTCTTTAGTCTCCGGCGGTCTGGAGCCTGCACAATCGAAAGGAGTCTTTACAATGTTCGTTCGCGTTGTCGAAGTGAAGACCAAGCCAGGAAAGGCCAGAGAGGTTTGCAGCATGCTCCATGAAAAGGTGCTGTCTACGTTGAAGGCACAGCCAGGCTTCCAGGATGAAATTGTGCTCGTGTCAGACGCGGAAGGCATCTTAGCTCAGAGCTTCTGGAAGACCAGGGAGGATGCCGAACGGTACAGCCACGAGGATTATGCCAAGATCAGCGCGATGATCGAGCACCTCGTGCACAGCAAGCCCAAGGTCCACGCTTTTGACGTCGAGACTTCGACCTGCCACAAGATCACGAAGGGCAAGGCGGCTTGAGGAAGCAATCTCACTGGCAACGCTGAGTGAGGTGGTCGACGGCATCCGGATGCATGAACTCCGGCGCTGACAGCTCCTGGACGACACTAAGAAAGCGGAGGACGCAGCGTCGTAAGCCAGAGGGCCAATGGACTGGACAAGTTTTGGGGCTGCAGAACGGTTTTCCCCATACCCGCTGTATTTGACTCCTGACCCTTAGATGCTGGACTATGTGCGCTTCGCGTCAGCCAATCCTGTAATCGCTCCGCGATGCTAGGCAAGTGTCTTGATCACCGACTGCCACGTCCATATCCAGCCGTTCAAACTCATGCTGAGTCCACCCGCCCTCGAGCTGATGAGGAATTGCCGGCCCGATTTCGATCGTGTGTTGGAGTTCACCCGCTCACCCAAAGCCTTTCTGAAATACATGGACGAAGTTGGACTGGACCGGGCAGTATTGATCAATGCGGCCGCTCCCGATGTCACCGGCTTTCCCTCTGGCCTTAACGCCCTGGCCGCTCACTACGCCAAGGAAGATCCCCAGCGACTGATACCATGTGGCAGTCTGCATCCGCGGCACTCCGCCAACGCCACGGCAGACATTGATGAGATAGTCCGACTGGGCCTGCGACTGATCAAGATCCATCCCCCGCATCAACTCTTCTACCCCAACGAGTACCTTACAGGGATGAAAGAGTTGGAACTGTTGTATGGCGCAGCGCAGAGTAACGGCATCCCAGTGATGTTCCACACCGGCACTTCAATCTTTCCCGGTGCGCGCAACAAGTACGGGGATCCAATTTACGTAGATGATGTCGCGGTCGATTTCCCGGAATTGAAGATCGTGCTCGCACATGGAGGCCGGCCTCTTTGGATGGACACTGCCTTCTTTCTGGTACGGCGCCACCCCAACGTTTATCTGGATATCAGCAGCATTCCGCTGTCGCGTTTGCTCAAGTACTTTCCGCGATTGTCCGAGATCGCACACAAGGTGTTGTTTGGCAGCGACTGGCCAGGCCCAGGCGTGAATGACATCAAGGATCTGCTCGATTCTTTCCGGGCGCTGCCGTTGCCGGACGTGGCCAAGCGGCGCATTCTCGGATGGACCGCCCTTACCATCTGGCCGTGTTGAGGACAAGAAAAGGTTGTCTACCGGTCAGGAAAGCCGCGCGGCGCTTCGCCGCGCAGCTGGCCACCGGACAAAGACCGGTCGGCACGCGGCAACCGGAACGGGACCGAGCTTCTTCGAATAGACCGTTGCTACCGCCGGATCGCTTCTGGGTGTACCCATTCCCGCAATCTTCTCTAATTCTGTTCGGTTCTGAACCAGCAGCATGGATCGCGTCAGACTCACCAAGTGTTTCTTTCGTAAATTGGCGAGGGCACGGGTCACCGTTTCGCGAGACGTTCCTATGGCCTGCGCAATTTCATCGTGCGTCAGGTCTATGTCCACTTGCACCGCTTCCTCACAATCCTTTCGTGCACCGCTTGGTTCAGCGGAGAGACTGAGAAGGAAACGCGCCAGCTTCTCGCTGACCGAATGCAAGAAGTTGACTGAACTAAGCTGAAGGTATGCCATGTGACAAACCCTGCTGAGTTGTTCTACAGCCGATAGGCAGGCCTCCTGGCTATCGCGCAAGGCACGCATGAGGTCCTCCCGCCTCACAAAGCTAATGCAGCTCGGCTGAAGGGTCTGCGCGGTCATCTCGTAAGGATTGCCGGTGATGCAGTTATGGAAGCCGAGAACCTCACCCGGTTCCGCAACCCTTAGGATGAGTACGCGGCCTTCACACGAGCTGCTGCTGAGCTTGACGTGGCCCTGGGAGATGATGTGAATGCCGCGCGCCGCTTCGCCCTCCATGAACAATATGGCGCGAGACGGCAGAGAACAGGCGAACCCTTCTGATCGCAACTGCTTGATCAGAATATCGTTGAAATTCCGAGAATTATCAGGGGAGCCCATGAGGCACCTCCTCTGTAGCCGTTCCCGGCGTGTTCTCAAGATGGCGCGGGGGATTTTGAAGCACGTAACGATAGCACGTTTTGTGACCGGCGCCGACGGATTCTTTATTGTGACCGCCGACTCCTAAGCCCATGGTTTTTTAGTGGATTAGCCGGATTGTCCCCTCGGAAGGCATCCCGACGGGTAGCTTCGAAAGCGAACATGCATCACATCGCCAGTGATTACAGTCACTGACGCTAAGCGCGATTAGTGGTTGAGTCCTGCGCTAATTAGCCTACCATCGCATTCCAATTGGAGTTCCCCATGGATGACGAGCCCAATCGAGATCAGC
>Ga0187788_10000015_pt1 | contig 35609 bp, 22 predicted proteins | sample 1015_BV01_MP10_2_FD_133008 | JGI IMG/M metagenome (GOLD analysis project Ga0187788, IMG submission 133008) | Tropical peat soil microbial communities from peatlands in Department of Meta, Colombia - 1015_BV01_MP10_20_MG | ecosystem: Environmental > Terrestrial > Soil > Wetlands > Peat | place...
GAGCCTATATAGAAGAGACGGCCTTGCGGATTGACGCGGGCGGCGAAGGCAGCCTGAACACCGAAGGCGCGATCGCCAAGTACATGGCAACCGAGGCCGGCAACGCGGCTGCCGAGGCCAGCATCCAGGCGCTGGGCGGCTACGGCTACACCCATGAATACATGGTGGAGAAGATCAGCCGCGATGTTCGCATCACCACTATTTATGAAGGCACCTCCGAGATCATGGAGATGACCATCAGCCGCGACCGCTGGCAGCTCCATCTGAAAACTCGTGGAGGGTACTACCACGAGCAGGCGCAGAAGATGGAAGTGCTGCACGCGCAGAATCCGAACGTCGGGGCGAATACCGCTGCACTGGCGTTGCACGCGCTGGCAGAAGTCATGGAGAGAGCCCGCGTGGCTCGCCTCACCCGCTTCCAGCACATTCTTCTGCGCCTAGGTGAGTTGATCGCATATGCAGAGTGCGCCGGGTGCCTGGCGCGTCGCGCCGCCGCGATGGCCGAAGGCAAGCTCAGCGAAAAAGCCAACCGCCGCTTCGAGGCTGCTGCACTGGCGGCGCTGAGCCGAGCGTTCGCTCGCGATGCGGCTCTCAAGGTCGCGGAGGAGGGCCTACGCTGCACGGTTGGAGCGGGCGGCGTGAGTTCTACAGAAATCGCCGCGTTTGAAGCGAGCTTAGGACTGCCTGCGATTCATCAGGCGCAAATTGGCCTGATTGCAGACATGGATTACATCGGGGACGTTTTATACAACCGCACGCAGAAGCATGCAGTTGCGGCCTAGCACTTCATAAGGTAGTTCCGGCATCCGTCAGACCACAGCAGGGCGGATGTCTCGGTTCCCACAAGCAGGAGCGTCATCATGGAAAACACCGCGCATCGCGCCATAGCGATTGTGGGGGTGGGCGCCATTCTGCCCGATGCCCCGAATGCGGCTGCTTTCTGGCAAAACGTGAAAAGCGGCCGTTACAGTATCACCGAGGTCGAGCCCGATCGTTGGGATCCGAAGCTCTATTACGACCCGGATCCGAAAGTCCCGGACAAGACTTATTCCAAGATCGGTGGCTGGGTCCGCGACTTTACTTGGGATCCGATGAAGTGGCACCTCGCAATCCCGCCGCGCGTTGTCGATGCCATGGATGGGGCGCAAAAGTGGGCCATCGCGTGCGTGCGCGAGGCGCTCCTGGACTACGGCCATCCGGAACGGCCGTTGGACTTCGATCGCACCGCTGTGATCCTCGGCAACGCCATGGCGGGGGAAAAACACTATCTCACGTCGTTCCGTATTTACTTTCCGGAGTACGCGCGAGAGTTGGCGGAGAGCCCGAGTTTTGCCGCGCTCCCAGAGCCGGTGCGGCGCGAGATCACCCGGGAACTGCACGACCGGATTGGGCAGCACCTGCCTCCCGTCACCGAAGACAGCATGCCGGGCGAATTGGCCAACTGCATTGCCGGCCGGCTGGCGAACGTATTCAATTTCCACGGCCCCAATTTTGTGTGTGATGCAGCCTGCGCCTCCGCCATGGCGGCCATCAGCTCAGGGATCGAGGGACTGGTGCAAAACGAGTTTGACGCAGTGATCACCGGCGGCATCGACCGCAACATGGGTGCTCCTACCTTTGTCAAGTTCTGTAAGATTGGCGCGCTGTCAGCGACTGGCACACGTCCCTACGCGCAGGGGGCCGACGGCTTCGTAATGGGCGAAGGCGCTGCCATTTTCCTGCTCAAACGCCTGGCCGATGCGGAGCGCAATGGAGACAAGATTTACGCCGTCCTGCGTGGGATGGGCGGGTCGAGCGACGGCAAAGGCAAGGGGATCACGGCGCCCAATCCCACCGGCCAGCGGCTGGCAGTCGAGCGTGCCTGGCAGAATGCCGGATTATCGCCTGCAACAGCGACATTGTTTGAAGGTCACGGCACTTCGACCAAAGTTGGCGACGTCGTTGAAGTGCAAGGCCTGGCGGACGTGATCAACAGCGCGCATCTGCCGCCGGCGACGGTGGCGCTGGGCTCGGTCAAATCGAACATCGGACACCTCAAGGGGGCCGCCGGAGCGGCTGGATTGCTGAAAACTGCGCTTGCGCTTCGCGACAAGGTGCTGCCGCCCAGCATCCATTGTGAACATCCCAATCCGGATATCGACTTCGCCCACTCTCCGCTATACGTCAACACGGAATTGAAACCTTGGCCTACACCCAAAGATGGCGTTCGGCGCGCGGGCCTGAGTGCCTTTGGCTTCGGCGGCACCAACTTCCATGCTGTAATCGAGGAATACATCCCTCACCGTCTGACCGGAAATGGCAAGCGCTCAGTGGCGGTCATCGAAGTCTCGCCTACGGTGATTCGCGAGGCCGGAATGAGCGCGACCGATGTCGTCCCCACTACTGCATCCTCTTATAAGGCGCCCTTGCGCGGCGCCCTGCTGGTTGGCGAGAGTTCAGCGGCTGAGCTGGCCGAGCGTCTGCGAACGGTGAAAAGAGAAGCGGACGCGGGCTATGCCCCCACACCCTCTGCACCAGCTGAGGCGGAGTTGCGCGCACCTGAGCGGCTGGCGATCGACTACGCCAATGCCGCCGAGCTAGCGGAAAAGGTCGGCAGCGCACTAAAAGCACTGGTCGCGAACCAACCACCAATCTGGAAAGCGCTGCGCGCGCAAGGCATCTTCCGCGGGAAAGGTCCGGCAGCAAAAGTGGCGTTTCTGTATCCCGGACAAGGGTCGCAGTACGTGAATATGCTCAAGCCGCTCTGCGAGATAGAGCCTATTGTCAGCGACACATTCGGCGAGGCGGATCGGGCGATGACTCCGCTGCTCGGCAAAGCGCTCAGCGAGTATGTCTTCGTTGACAGCGCAGATGCCGGCGCCGTCGCTCAAGCTGAAGATGCACTCAAGCAAACCGCGATTACTCAACCTGCCGTGCTGGCAACAGACTTGGCGCTGACTCGGCTCCTGGCTGCTTACGGTATTAAACCGGACTTCACCATGGGCCACAGCCTGGGAGAGTACGGAGCACTTGTTGCCGTCGGCGCTCTGCCATTCGCAGACGCGCTGGAAGCTGTCAGCGCGCGCGGCCGCGAAATGACGCACGTTGCCATGGCCGACAATGGGCGGATGGCGGCAGTATTTGCTCCCCTGGAGGAAATCCAGCGAATTCTGAAGACGATCGATGGCTACCTGGTAATCGCAAACATCAACAGCAACCACCAAGCGGTGATCGGTGGAGCCAGTGGCGCGGTCGAACGAGCGATGGAAGTTTTTCAAAAAGCCGGCTACGAAGTAGCTGCCTTGCCCGTCAGTCATGCGTTCCATACGTCTATTGTCGCCCCCGCCAGCGAACCACTGCGACGGGTGTTGGAGCGCCTGCACCTGGAGTCGCCGCACCTGCCGATTGTCGCGAACACGAACGGGGAGTTCTATCCCACCGGGCCCAACGTGGTGCCGCAGATGCTGGACATTTTGGCTCAGCAGGTTGCTGCCCCCGTGCAGTTCGTCAAGGGTCTGCGCACGCTTTACGACGCAGGCGCGCGCGTATTTGTAGAAGTCGGACCCAAGAAGGCGCTGCAAGGATTCGCGGAAGATGTCCTGGGCGGTGAAGTGGTTTCCATCTTCACCAATCATCCGAAGGTAGGGGACATCCCTGCTTTCAATCAGGCATTGTGCTGCCTTTACGCGTCGGGCCTGGGCCGCGGAGTAGGGGAGGACAAGCGCCAGGTGGCGGCATCGACATCAGCGTCCGCGCCCGAGGAGGCATCGAAGCCGGCTGTTTCGGCCTTGCCGGAAACTGCGAAGCCGGCTCCGGTGGCCGCTCAACAAGACAGCGTCTCCGCGCCGCAGACCGCACCAGTGTCCAGTGACCGTTACCTCGAGTTGGGCCGTCTGTTTGCGGAATTTCTAGAACGTGGCTGGCAAATCACGCACGGCCAAGGACGTGTTTCGACGGGGCTTCCAGTAGCGATCACAGGGGCAGCCTTAGGCCTGCCCGGCACTGAGCGCATCTTCGACGATGGCAACATCGGCCGCATGCTGCGCGGCGATCAATTCATCGATTCCATTCCTACGCGCCTCCGCCGTGCCATGCTCGATAAACACATCACGCGGCTGGTTAAGAGCGACAACGGTGGACCTACATTTGAGACCATCAACGATATCGCCGACGTAATCAAGCTTGCAGGCCGAGGCGGTGCCTTCGATCTTGAAGCTGAATTCGGCGTCTCCGCCGATCGCCTTGCCGCGCTCGATCGCGTAACCCAGCTCGCCATCGCGGTGGGCCTCGATGCTTTACGCGATGCCGGTATCCCGCTGGTCCTGCGCTACAAAACCACCACCAAGGGCACACAACTGCCCGATCGCTGGGCGTTGCCAGATGCTCTTCGCGACGATACGGGTGTGATTTTTGCCTCTGCGTTCCCCGGCCTGGACTCGTTCGCCGATGAAATTTCGCGGTACTACGCGGACCACGAACGCCGCGCCGAGTTGGCTTTGCTCGACAATCTGCGCGTCCGGGTGGTCGAGGCCAACGGCAATTCCATCCTTAGGCAAGAGATAGACCGGCACATCGAAGAACTGCGCGCCGCCCTTGAGAAAGAGCCGTATGTTTTCGAGCGGCGCTATCTGTTCCGCGTATTGTCGATGGGGCATTCGCAATTTGCGGAATTCATCGGCGCTCGCGGGCCGAATACGCAAATCAATTCTGCGTGCGCCAGTACCACCCAGGCTGTTGCCCTCGCTCAAGACTGGATCCGAGCAGGGCGTTGCAGCCGGGTAATCGTCGTCTCGGCAGACGACATCACTACCGATCATCTGATCGACTGGATGGGCGCCGGCTTCCTGGCCAGCGGTGCAGCGGCCACTGACGAAGTGGTCGAGGAAGCAGCCATCCCCTTTGATCGCCGCCGGCACGGCATGATCATCGGCATGGGCGCTGCGGCGCTTGTGATCGAGAGCGCGGAAGCCGCGGGCGAGCGAGGCATTCAGCCAATCTGCGAAGTGCTCAGCGCGGTGACCGCCAACAGCGCTTTCCACGGCAGCCGTCTCGACGTTCAACACATCAGCGAAGTGATGGAGAAGTTGATTCGCCAGGCCGAAACCTACAGCTCCATACGGCGTCATGAGATAGCGCCGAAGACAGTCTTCATCTCTCACGAAACGTACACGCCGGCGCGAGGCGGCAGCGCGGCGGCGGAAATCCATGCGCTGCGCCACGTCTTCGGGGACTCTGCCGACCGGGTAGTAATCGCCAATACCAAGGGCTTCACCGGACACGCTATGGGGGCCGGGGTCGAGGATGTCCTGGCAGTAAAGTCGCTGGAAACCGGAGTGGTGCCGCCGGTTGCCAATTTCAAGGAAGTGGATCCGGAGTTAGGCCCGCTGAACCTGTCGAAGGGCGGAATCTATCCCGTCGAATACGCACTACGACTGGGAGCTGGGTTTGGGTCGCAGATCAGCATGACCCTGTTGCATTGGGTGCCTACGAACAACCGCGTCCGTCCGAAGTCAAGTGACCTGGGCTACGCATATCGCATTGTCAATGCCACTGCCTGGAATACCTGGCTGAGCCACCTGACAAGCAACCCGAGCCCAGATCTGGAGGTCGTACACCGCACTCTGCGGGTGCGAGACCAAGGTTTGGCGGCACGTCAGGCCGGGACCGCAAAGGTAGTTCAGCCGGCACCGATCTCGCCTTCCACAACCCACGCACCGGCAACCAAGTCCGCTGCCGAAGAGAAACCAACGCCGGCAGTTGTTGCGGCAGTGGCGGCGCCGGCTGCGGCCGCTTCCAAGCCGACCGCAGGGGTGCAGGCGGTCGCGCCTCCACCAGCGTCGCAGCCAAAGCCTGGCGTGCAGGCCGATCCCGTGAAAGAGCGGGTATTGGCTCTGGTTGCGGAGAAAACTGGTTATCCAGTCGATATGCTGGACCTGGATCTTGACCTCGAGGCAGACCTGGGTATCGACACGGTCAAGCAAGCCGAAGTGTTTGCTACCATCCGCGAAGCATATGGCATCGCTCGCGATGACCAGATCAAGCTCCGCGACTTTCCTACGCTGACCCATGTGATCCGGTTTGTACTGGAGCGGCGCTCAGATCTACGGAGCGAGGCGGCCTTCGCCAACGCCACGACTTCCGAACGGCAGGCAATTGCTGAAGAAGTCAAAGTCCCTTCGCCGGCGCCCGCGCCAACGTCACAGACCGCTTCACCAGTACCTGTGGCCGTGTCGCAGCGAGGCACCGACGACTCCGTGAAGGAGCGCATTTTGGCTTTGGTAGTCGAGAAGACTGGCTATCCTAAAGATATGCTCGATCTCGACCTCGATCTCGAGGCCGACCTGGGCATCGACACCGTCAAGCAGGCGGAGATGTTCGCAGCCATCCGCGAGATCTATGACATCCCGCGCGATGAGAACCGCAAGCTGCGCGACTATCCCACCCTAGCGCACGTTATCCGCTTCGTTTATGAGAAGTGCCCAGAACTGGCCGTTCCTGGTGTGCCATGCCCAGCAGTCAGCCAACCCTCCGCGGCCATCGCCGCCGTCACGACGCCAGCCATTATGGAAGACTCTATCAAGGAAAAAGTGCTGGAGATCGTGGCTGAGAAGACGGGCTATCCCAAAGACATGTTGGACCTGGACCTTGATCTCGAGGCTGACCTCGGCATCGACACCGTCAAGCAGGCAGAGATGTTCGCGGCCGTGCGCGCGGCCTACGACATTCCTCGCGATGAGAACCTCAAGCTGCGCGACTTCCCTACCCTGGCCAGCGTAATCAGGTTTGCGCGAGATAGGTCAAAATTGACAGGAGCGCAGCCGCCAGCTTCTGTTACTGCGCTCGAGAAGCCAGCAGCAAGAGAAGCAAAGGCAGGACCATCAACTTCCGTTCCAGCGCCGGCGAAGGCTACTCGGCCGCCCGTAGCCAGCCTGGATGCCGCAAATTCGATTCCGCGGCGAGTGCCACTGCCCATCTTGCGACCGCCGCTAAACATCTGTAAGCCGACCGGCGCGATTTTGGAAGCTGGCAAGCGCGTGGTCATCATGCCTGACAAGAACGGTGTAGCCGACGCGCTCGTTGAGCGCCTGAAGAAACTGGGAGTGGAATGTCTCTGCATTGAAGAGGCTTCCGATGGAGATGCTCTAGTCACGCGTCTTAAGAATTGGACGGCCGCCGGTCCCATTCACGGAGTGTACTGGCTGCCTGCGTTGGACAACGAGGGACGGCTAAGCGACCTGTCTCCCGATGCCTGGCGCGAAGCCGTGCGAGTACGCGTCAAATCGCTCTACACCACCATGCGCGCTCTGTACGAGCAGATTTCGAAGCCGGGCACGTTCCTGGTTTCGGCAACACGTTTGGGCGGCCAGCACGGTTACGACGACAAAGGAGCCGTCGCGCCTCTGGGCGGAGCGGTCGTGGGCTTCACCAAAACGTATAAGCGCGAGCGGATCGACATCCTCGGCAAGGCCATCGACTTTGAACCCGATCGCAAGGCGACAGAAATTGCTGATCTCCTCATCGAAGAAACCTTGCGTGACCCCGGTGCAGTCGAAATCGGCTATAAGAACGGATTGCGCTGGACGGTTGGGCTGCAAGAAAAGCCGGCAACGGACGGCCAGCCGGGCCTCGCACTGAACGACAGCAGCATCTTTGTTATTACGGGGGCGGCGGGAAGCATTGTCTCCGCTATCACCGCCGACCTTGCGAATGCTTCGGGCGGCACGTTCTACCTGCTCGACCTGGTTCCGGCGCCCGACCCCGATAACCCCGACATCAAGCGCTTCATCAGCGATCGAGAGGGCCTCAAACGCGATCTGTTTGCGCGCATTCAGGCGCGCGGCGAGCGGGCCACGCCGGCGCTGGTTGAAAAGGAACTGGCGGCGTTGGAGCGTGCACACGCGGCCCGCAGCGCGATCGATGCGGTTAATGCGGCTGGCGGTACGCCGCACTACTTCTCTGTGAACCTCACAGACACGAAAGGCGTTGCCCAGATCATTGATCAAATTCGGAAGCGCCACGGGCGCATTGATGTGCTGCTGCACGCCGCCGGCATAGAGCGCAGCCACGCTCTGCCGGATAAGGACCCGCGTGAGTTCGACCTGGTCTTCGATGTCAAGAGCGACGGCCTGTTTAACCTCCTGCACGCCATCGGCGAAATGCCTCTGAAGGCGATTGTGGCTTTCAGCTCGATCGCCGGCCGCTTTGGCAATCCAGGACAGACGGACTATAGCTCGGCCAACGACTTGTTGTGCAAAATCACATCCAGCTTCCGTACCACCCGGCCCGCCACCCGCGGCATCGCCATCGACTGGACGGCCTGGGGCAGCATCGGCATGGCCACCCGCGGGTCAATTCCCAAGGTGATGGCGGCGGCCGGCATCGAAATGCTGCCTCCCGAAGCGGGCGTTCCTCTGATTCGCCGCGAACTGACGGCCGGCGCAACCAGTGGTGAGATTGTCATCGGCCAGCGTCTCGGGGTTCTGCTCACCGAATGGGACGCAAACGGCGGCATTGATACAGCCGCGGCAGAGGCCTTCAGCGAGAAACGCTTACCGGCAAACGGACCAATGAGCGGCAAGATCGTCCGCTGGGGTATTCACGGGGGGTCTGCCGTCGAGACTACTCTGACCCCTGCCGTTCAACCATTCCTGCACGATCATCAAATTGACGGTACTCCGGTGCTGCCCGGCGTCATGGGCATAGAGGCTTTTGCCGAGGCTGCCCTGTGCATGCTGCCTGGCTGGCAGGTCGAAGCGATCGAAGACGTGAACTTTCTCGCTCCCTTCAAGTTCTATCGGAACGAGCCGCGTACGTTGAACGTCGAAACGGTGATTCATCCGCAGGGCGATATTCTGCTGACGGAATGCAGGTTGACGGGCTGCCGGGTACTCCCGAACCAAGTTGAGCCGCAGGTAACCACACACTTCACAGGCCGCGTACGGTTAACCAAACAGCCCGCGAGAATCGCAAGCGCACGTGCGGCTGGCACGCCAAGGGGCACCGTAATCGAAGCGGCGGCGATTTATCGTGCCTACTTCCATGGACCGGCATACCAAGTCGTCGAAAAGGCGTGGTGGGACGGGAATCATGTCATCGGGCGGATGGCACAGAACCTGCCTGGCAATCACTGTCCGCCTGAGCTGCCGACGCTTGTGGCGCCGCGGCTGATCGAGCTTTGCTTCCAGACTGCCGGGCTTTGGGAAATGGGCCTGCAGGGCCGGATGGGCCTGCCACAGCACATCGACCGAGTCCGCATCCTGCGCTCGCCTGATCAGGTGGACGGAACATTGCTTGCCGTGGTCACTCGCAACTCCGCAGGTGGGTTCGACGCTGAGGTCTTGGACACCGCCGGCAACTGTTACGTTGATGTGCGCGACTATCGCACGGTAGCGGTCCCGAATGCTGTTGGGGCGGAAGCGTTGCAGGCGCTGCAAACGGCCATGACCCAGGAAGTTGCAGCTGCTGTCGCGTGAAGGAACCGCGAGCGGCGGCGCCAATCGGTCGCAGTGCTGCGGGGGCTGAAGGCCTGGTCTTATGACCGACGTCTATTGGCTGGAGCAGACCGAAAGCGATGTATCTGCGGAAGACTCTTGGCTAAGCGCCAGCGAAATGGTCCGTCTGAATAGCCTGTACGTACCGAAGCGGCGCGCCGACTGGCGCCTCGGACGCTGGACGCTGAAACGCGCGGCCGCCGCCTACCTGGATCTTCCAGCCGATCTGTGCACTCTTGCTGCAGCGGAAATCCGCACGGCTCCGTCGGGTGCACCCGAAGTCTTCCTCCACGACAGGCCTGCAGGCATTGTAGTCTCACTCACGCATCGCAGCGGCACCGCTGCGTGCGCCGTTGCGTCAGCCAACACAGAACTCGGCTGCGACCTGGAGGCGGTTGAGCCACGCAGCGATACCTTCATCGCCGACTTCTTCACCACCGCAGAACAGTCGCTGATTGCTCAGGCACCCGCGGCAGATCGGCCGTGGTTTACGGCTCTGCTGTGGAGTGCCAAGGAGAGTGCGCTAAAGGCATTGCACGCTGGACTTCGCCTGGATACGCGTTGGGTGCAGGTCCATCTTGACGAGATCATCTCCACTCCTCTCTGTGCCGTGGAATCGGGGAACTGGCACCCACTGCGCGTATCCGGACCTGACAGTCGCCTCTTCCACGGCTGGTGGGTTTATAAGGGCGACCTGGTGCGAACCCTGGTCGCGGCGCCTGCGCCATCCTATCCAATAGCTTTGAAGCTTGCGGCGCTCGACGAGTCGCATTGCGCCTCTGTTCCTCCGTGCCAGGAAAATCGCTGACCGTTGCCTGCCCCGAGGATCCTGAGTTCTGGCTCAGGAATCTAAGCGATACCCACGACTTCGGGTGTTTTAGGGATGAAAACCGCAATGCGCCAAATCACCGTCTTCGTCTAAAATGTCGTGCCCGTGAAAGGAGCATCATGGCAAAGACAAAAATCGACCCCCTCAACAAGAAGAGTTACGGCGCTGTTTCGGCGATGCTCACTGTTGCCGACGTAGCCGCGGCGGTGAGCTTCTATCAAAAGGCTTTTGGTTTTTCCAAGCGCGGGATCATGAAGGGCCCCGACGGTAAGCCGATTCATGCTGAGCTGACGCTACGCGGCGCCACTCTGATGCTGGGGTCGGAAATTCCTGCCATGGGACGGAAGAACGCCAAGAATCTGGGGGCTTCGCCAGCCAGCTTGTACATCTACGCCGAGGATGTGGACAAAACCTTCGCCAAAGCTCTCAAACTCGGCGGCACCGGTAAAGGCCCGGTAATGGACATGTTCTGGGGCGACCGCTGCGGCACCCTTGTCGATCCCGACGGCTACATGTGGATCGTAGCGACGCACAGGGCTGAACCGTCCATGAAGGAAATGAAAGAGAAGATGATGGAGCAGGTGCGCCAGCAGCAGCCGGTGGGAACAGAACACGCAGCCTAGGCCTAGTCAGGCAGGGATCCACCCTCGCTTTGGATTGTGTAACCTGGCTGCGTTCACGATTCCTCATCGGGAGGTCCAGCGGCCCCAGTCAAATCCTGGGGCCGGATCTTCTCAACATTGAACCTGGCCGCGCGCTCGCGCATGGTTTTCAGCACGTCGTCCAGGGGTGGCGGCTCGCCTTTGATCCATCGCAGTGGATTGATGCGCGCCACCACGAACGAGCGGAGGTAGGGGCTGACCAGACCGCGCTCTTTCAGTTTCTTTACCGCTGCCGCGACCTTCTCCTCAAGCTCCAGCACCATTGAGGCGTGTTTCTCGTGCTCCTTCAGCGCCACGCGCAGCGGCTCTTCGCTAAACGCTTCCAGACGCCGCAGGATTGGATGGTAAGCGCCTCCGCCAAACCGCGGCACTTTCTCATAGCAGACCCCAAGCGTAACCAGGGCTGCTTCGTCGAGATAGAAGGCAAATTGCGATTCCGGGCGGGCGGAATCTTCTTCGATCAAACCACGATAGATGCGTATCACCTCCAAGGAGCGCTCCTTGAGGTTGTGAGCCTTTTCCGTGTTCAGCGCAAGGATCTGCCAGGCAACCTCGCGCTCAGCCACAACCAAGGCGGCGATGGACTTCGCTCCCAGGCGGCGCATGGCCTCGAGTCGATGCCGGCCGTTGGGTGTCCAGAATCCGCCGCCAGGCGCAACCACTGCGATGATGGGATCGAGGAAGCGTCCGGTCTTGCTGATGACATCGGCCAGGCGCTTGTGGTGGGCGTCGGATAGGTCACGCTGGAAGGGAGTGGGCTCAACCGCATCGATGGGTAGGATGGCGAGCAATACCGGATGGCCGGCAAGCGGCTCTTTGTAGGACCCCACAACCAAGCCGCCGGCTTTCTCGATTACCTCCACAACGTCGGCTGCAGCTCCAGGTTTTTCCAACCGGCATTCTGCGGGCGCGAGGCCTTTCGTGCCTGGCTTGGCTTTGCGAGGACGCCGCCGTGGAGGCAAACGTTTGACCATCACAGAAGAGTTTATCCTTGTACGCGGCGCCTATGCATGCAGAAGCCGCATTCTGCCCGGATGATGCCCCGTGCCCTACTTGGCAGGCGGACGGAAGGCTCCGCCATCCCGCCCGACTCCCAGAGCATCCGCCACGCGGTTGATGTAATTGAACCAGGCGGCAATCAACGTGATCTGCAGGATCGCCCGATCGTCGAACCCGGCCGCGCGCAAACAATCGTGATCCTCGGGCGAGCACCTTGTGGCATCTCGTGTCAGCCTGACCACGTAGTCGAGCATCACGCGGTCCTGTTCCGAGATTGGAGCTCTGGTGTAGTCCTGCCGCAATGCAGCTACCAGTTCCTCATCGAGCGTCACCCGGCGCAGAAACTCTGCGTGGGCTTCGATTCAATAGAAGCACCGGTTGGTGACCGACACCATGGTGGTGATCATTTCGTGCTGCCGCCGGGTGAGCGGCAGCTCCGGCGACATCAGCACACCGAAGGTGGAGAAGGCGTGAAACAGGGCCTCGGGAATCAAGCTGTGCGAGGCAACGATGCCGGCTACGCCCTCGTCGGCAGGAAAAACGGGTGTGGCATATTCCTTCGGGTACAGGGCGCGCTGCCCCTCGAGCGCACGCTGTAGCGCCAGACTGGCTTCCGAGAGTGGAACAGTCTTGATCCAGGTCATAAGGAGTGGCTGTGCAGTATAACGAGACTAGGCTTCGCAGCGCACTAGTGGAAAGATATTAGCAGGGAGGCAGGGCGCCAGTTTCAGCCGCCTCTCAGCGGTGACTATCAGGTTGTGACTAGTACGCGATCGGTACAGCCAGCCGGTATGCACCATACCGTTCAGGTAGCAGAGATTGCCGAAAAACATTCATCGAAACCATCGGCGGTGGAGAGGCGGGCTGCAGTAAGACGCAGCCCTCCCACCGCGACCGCATCGATCTGGCCCTACTGCGGCTGAAGTGTCAACGGCGCCTGCAGCTTGAAACTGATAGCCGCCTCGGCCGGCAGATTGATGTTTTCGCCTCCCGTGGCTCCAGCCACAGCCGTGCCTGCGCCTGCGCCCGCCAGGGCGCCAATCGCGGCTCCTTTACCGCCTCCCGCCAGTCCCCCGATCAAGGCTCCGCCGGCTGCAATGCCACCCACCGACTTCGCTGTCCTTTTGCCCTTGCCTTTGACGGTCTGCGAAAAGGTGCTGGTGGTGATCGGGTAGTTGTGCCCGCGGACAGTGATGCTCGTCAACTGTAAGGCCAGCACGCCCTCTCCCTTGAACGCCCCTTGCTTCTTAGCGTCCAGCACAGTCCCCTCGGCGGGCGAACCCGACGGGATGGCGGTACGTCCACCCACGCTGATCGCCTTCGACACGGTAGCTGGAAAGGTCTGCCCAGGCTGGCTGGTCTTGGAACTCAGCGCCGTCCCCAGACTGACGGTCAGGGTGGTGCCCGCCGGAACTACGATGGGCTTCGGAGGCTCAGGCGGTTTCTCTGCCTGTGCCGCCTGCTGCGCCTCGAGTGCGTTGGGCGGTGGCGTCTGGGGCGGCTCCGAAGCCGCTGGCGGCGCTGCCGCTGTCGGCTGTTGGGCTGGCGGTGCCTCGTTGGACGACTTCTTGCCGCACCCTATGGCTATAAACAGAATTGCCAGGGTCAGTAGGGTTAAGAATCTGCGTTTCACTTGGCTTGTCCTCCTGCTGTGAGTTGGGGTTCGACGCGTCTTGGCAAATCCCATCGCCACAGGGTTCCGGGACTACATTCGGCGACCATTGGCAGATATATCCAGCCGGATCGAAGAGCCCCGGACATGCTACTCCCTTTGGGACCAGTAAGCGCGGTCCTCCCAGAATTTTGTATTCGATTCCCGAAGAGACATCCAACGCCAAGCCAGCCCCCGGACACCGTCACAATTAACAAGCGTAGGCGCAGGCGACGATTTGCCGACTTCGGCCGCGATTTCAACCTCCCAGTCTTCCCGAACTCAAAAGCTGACAGGATGAGAACGAATCGCATTACGGGACTGTCGCGCTAGTCGGCTGCGCTGTCCGAGAGATTCGCTTCCACTTCGCCGCGACGGATCGCTTTGAGAAGGACTGCGTGATCTTCCTCAGTTTGATCGCCGTAAGCCTCCCCCCAGCTGGCCAGCGCTTCGTCCAGCACGGCCGAGTTGCCGCAATAACCGGCGATCTTAGCCGGGTCGCCGGTGCGCGCATGTGCACGGGCCAGGATCGCCCCGCAAGCCCAAGCGTAGTAGTTGAAGACGGAGCCGGTCAGCCACTCAATCGGTACGGAGGCTTTCAGATTCTTCATTTGCCGGACGTAGAAATCTCGGCCGTCGATCTCGGTGTAGCCCAGCATGGGGTCCGATGACGCCTGCAGGGCCCGCTGGCCCACGACCACTCGCTTGCCGTTGTGGCGAAACTCCTTCGACAGAGGGGGTACGAAGGGAGCGTGCGCGGCAACAGCGGCCTCTTTCACCTGCAGGAACAAGGGATCGTCGTTGCCGTTTCCAAACAGCAGCACCAGGTACGCCCTGGTGCCCACCGATCCCACCCCCACGACTCTGTGGGCCACGTCCACCGCATAGTAGCGGCCCAGCATCACCCGCCGCTCGCGCGACAGCGTGAGGGAATACTGGTTGAGGGCTTTGATCACCTCGTGCTTTGTGCTCTTATCGACGAGAGTTAATACCGGGGGGTCTTCTCGGAACTTCCATGTTCCATCATTCTGGCGATCCGCAACCTTGTTCAATAGGCCGCGGTTGTCGGTGCGCACGGCCTTGGAAACTGTTTTGTTGAACACGGCCCTGGTTTTGGCATCCATTTTCGCGATGGGATTGTCCCTGCCGGGGTAGGCATGAAGGTACCAGATATCCATCACGCCCATGCCCTGCAAGCGATGGACATTAAAGCGATATCCTTCCACGCAGCGCCTTACTGCCGCCGCTCGCTCGCGGCGATTCAGACCATTTTGGCGTCCTGCGACGTTGACGCTGGCCGCGAGCCGTTTCAAGTCCCACTCCCACGGACCCACGGTGGCTTCATCAAAGTCGTTTAAATCGAAGACGACCTCGCGCTGTGGAGTCCCATACAAGCCGAAGTTGTTCAGATGCGCATCGCCATCCATGACAGTGGGAATGCCGCTGATCGGCGTCGTGGAAAGATCGGCTGCCATTACACACGCTGAGCCGCGAAGAAAAGCGAAGGGCGATCCAGCCATCCGCCCCATGCGAAGGGGTATAAGATGCTTTTGCCGCCCCTGGTTACTGGCCATGACAGTCTTGACCGGATCGGGCCGGTTCCTCGGCGCCTTCCACTCCGCGTGCGACTCTCGCGGAACAGCGCGACGCAGCGCTTTTCCCTGGGCTCTCCGCTCTTCCCAAGGTTCAGCCTTACGGGCCAGATCAAATTCGGGTAGCTCTTCAAGTATTGCGACTGCCATTCCTATTCCTCCCTGACCGTTTTATTGCACACTCCTCCTCACTTCACAGCGTTCAGCAACGCCTTCAGCACGACGGCTAATGGGACCTCAGCCAGGACAACCGGGATCATCGGCAAGGCGACAGCAAGGGCGAGCACTATGAATGCGCCTTTGTCGACGGGGAAAGGCTGCATCTTCTCTATGTTTTCGTAACTGCTTCCGTAATCAATCAGCGTGCTGATTTCAGGTGCGGTGAGGAATTCCTGCTCATGGCCCGTGCGATTGAGAATCCATTTCAAATGGAAATCCATGCTGTGTATCTGGCCGAGCGTTCCATAGTCCAGGATGCCCTGACGCCGCAGCTTGGCCAATCGCGGAACGAAAAACACGAGTGGACCAATAGCGATGAGTAAGATTATGGCCAGCAGAACTGCAGCCTGCAGCCTAAAGCCCACAAGGTGCGCGCCCTGATCGAGGATTTGATGGCGCCAATTAGAAGCAATTGCCGCGGAGACTGCGAAGGCAAACGGAGCATTGCCCATTGGCGAGAGACCCAGGAACCCAATTCCACCGTGGCCGTCTGGATGGGTGGCGACGAGCTGCAAATCCAATCGCGACAGGCGAAAGAGGAAATACGACCAAAGCAGCCATTTCCAGAGACTCAGACCAACCAGAAACTGGTAAATCAGCTGACTGACCAAAGCGTAATACCATCCCGCAGGAAGAAGGTGGCTGGCGCCTTCACCGGCAAGAGCCCAGGGACGAGGTTCGTGAACACGAGAGGAAATAGCGAGAGCCACAGAAATGTAAACAGCAGCGATGATGGCGAGTTCCGGCCAGACTGAATCGCGCCAGCGCAACAGGCTGTGGATGACGAGATCAAGGTCGGCTAGTCCTTTCGGTTTCAATAGTCCAGCGTCGCGCAGGTGCTGCACAATCAAACGAAATCGCGATTCCATCAACACCTGCCCCAACAGCAGGACGGGCACCGCGATCAGCAGGCGACTGGTGACCCGGTAGTCGGCAAGCAGGCTTCGCAAGGCGGAGGGGTGGAAGAGCGCGGTCATCATCACCAGCGGCAGCCATCCCACCGCAATGGCAAGAATGATGCGTCTCCCCAGATTCCAGTGCGTGGAGTCAATCAGACGAGTGGTTTGCTGGGCGCGATAGAACGGTCCTCCGCGGATAAGGGAGGCGTCGTCAGAGACGGAGGGCGACACCTGCTGCTGCGGAAGGAAGGGCACGGAGTTAGGCTGAGCCATGGCAGCTCCTGCGATTCTCCCTCCGGGCTACTGGATGAAGTAAAACCAGAGCGAGTAGAGTCCGAGAATAGAAACCAGCACAGCGATGGCGACGCTAAGCGGCCATTTCGCCACCACTGGGATTTCGCCAAGACGTAACCGGCGCAAAACCAGCCAATGTGAAATCGCGGCGATAAGTGTAGCAACCAATCCGATCAGTACAAGTGCCACGCCCATGCGAATGGCTGCCTGATGAAGGCGGACCGATTGTTGGGTGTGGGTGAGCTGTTCGAGCGCGCGAAAAAAGCCGATCATCCCGAAGCCAAAGGTGGCGAACGCCAAGGCGGTGCGAATCCAGGCTAGAGTCGTACGGTCGAGCGCAAGAGAGGTGCGAAACCTGGCGAAACTAGTGCGCTGGCCGGCCAAAGCGGTTTTCGCGTCGGCAACTGGCTCCCGGCTCACGCGAGCTCCTTGATCAGTTTCCCGGATACAGATTTGAGTGCGCCTGAACGGCAAAAGAACGCAATTGAAATCCGCTTAATTACTGCTTCCTGCGGGGGTCTCCATCTTCCTCATGGCCTCGTCGATGGCCTTCTTCATGCTGAGCGTGTCGGCGCCTTGCCGTGGAGGATAATCCTGCAAGCTCTTGAGATGAGCTGCTAGAAATGGACCCGCGGCAGTAGGAGCCCAGAGCTTGTGAGCGAAAAACTCGCGCCCGATGTAGCCGAACTCCTCCGAGTCGGGGGTCATCTTTTCCATGGGATCCATAAGCAGATTCACTACATAGGGCACACTCGGGTAGCTCTTCGGATCAAACCAGTTGTTATGCATCTTGACGCCGATATGCATCTTCCAACCGTCGACGCGAATGGCCATGAGATCGGTTTCGTCGTAATAGAAAATTTCCCGGCGTGCAGATTTTTGCGATTTTCCCGTCCAGTAATCGAGGTTGTTGTATCCGTCCAGGTGAACCTTGTAGGTCGTCGAACCCATCTTGTACCCGGTTAGAAGGTTTTGCTTCAGATCCGGCAACCCGGCGGCGGCAGCGAGCGTAACGAAGAGATCTTCGTGGCTTTGAGTACCATTGGAGACGGTGCCGGCGGGAATATGCCCAGGCCATTTGATCAAACAAGGTACACGCACGCCACCTTCCCAAGTTGTGCCCTTTTCGCCACGGAAGGGAGCGTAGCCACCGTCCGGCCAAAACATGAGTTCGTTGCCGTTATCGGTGGTGTAAACAACGATCGTGTTGTCCGCAACTCCCAGTTCGTCGAGTTTCTTGAGAATGGCGCCAACATGCTCGTCATGTTCAAGCATGCGAGCGCGAACTACATCCTCCTCCGCTCGGCCTTCGTTCACCGCCATCTGAACGTACTTGGGATTGGGATGCGACCAGATATGGATCGCAGTGGAATTAAACCAAACAAAAAAAGGCTTGCCTCCTTTGCCGTTTTTGTCCATCCATTTCAGGGTTTCGCCCAGGACTTCGGCATCGAACGTCTCCATGCGCTTGCGGGTGAGCGGACCGGTGTCTTCAATTTTCTGTCGTCCGACTCTTCCGAATTTCGGATCGGTGGTGGAATCATCCGTATCCATTGCCCAGGTGTGAAGCACGCCACGCGGTCCGAACTTTTTCAGATAGTCAGGATTCTTGTGCGCAGGGTAATCGAGTTCCTCAGGCTCCTCTTCCGCATTGAGGTGGTACAGATTGCCGAACCATTCGTCGAAGCCGTGGTTGGTAGGCAGAAATTCGTTGCGGTCACCGAGGTGGTTTTTCCCGAACTGTGCGGTCGCGTATCCTTGCGACTTCAATACTTCTGCGAGGGTCGGATCTTCTTTTTGAATTCCGCGTGTTGATCCAGGAATGCCGATGGTAGTCATACCAGTGCGGATGGGCATCTGTCCCATGATGAAGGCGGCGCGACCGGCAGTGCAGCTTGGCTGTCCATAGTGATCGGTGAAGAGCATGCCGTTCTTGCCGATGCTGTCGATATTCGGGGTCCATCCCATCATGCCGTGCGTGTACGCGCCCACGTTCCAGTAGCCGATGTCATCGCCAAAAATCACGACGATGTTTGGTTTTTGTTGAGCTGAGACGGGCAACAAGGAAAGCGTGAACGCAAGGAGCACGCCAATGGCTGGATAAGCGATTCTTCGCATGTTCATCCCCTCGACATGGCATTCGGTGGTCAAAAATAGCTGCTGAAAACTGGCACAAGCAACTTCTCTGTGAAATTTCTCGACAATCGTTTTCCTGTGAATAAAAAATATCTTCTTGACTTTCTTAAGTTGCAACGGAAGATTGCAACCCGCGAGTATTTGTGCAATTCTGCGAGACGTTGCTTGGCCTTGTCGGAGGAAGCGCGACTATCGGCCTTGGAACAGTTATGTCGGCGCGGCCCGGCGCGAGGCTGCAGCCGATCCCTTATTGTTTGGCGGGAACCCGGAACTATAACTACCTTTTCGAAATAGGCCTTTTCTTGATCCCGAAGGAGGTCAAAAACCATGGTGTTTTCACTCTTCCCAAGACTGGCGACGTCGATTCGAACAAGTGCCCTGGGGTTCGTGGTTATTTGCATCTTTGCGTGTTTGGCCGCACCCGCCTGGGGGGCGAGCAAAGAGAAAGATGAGGAAACCCTGAAGAACGCGGCCACCGTATTTCAGCAGGTGGTCACGGGCGACGATGTTCCTGCGGACGTGCTGGCGAAATCGCTCTGCATCATCGTGCTGCCGAACGTGAAGAAGTTCGGTTTTGGTGTGGGAGGAAGCGGGGGGCGTGGCGCACTGAGCTGCCGCACGGGAGAGAACTTCACTGGCAAGTGGTCCGCTCCTGCGATGTATAGCATCGGCGGCGCCAGCGTCGGCGCACAGGTTGGTGGATCGTCCACCGATTTTGTAATGCTAGTGATGAACAACAAAGGCGTAGAGGCTGTCCTTAAAGACAAAACCAAAGTTGGCAGTGACGCCAGTGCCACCGCCGGTCCTAGCAGCGCGAGTGCCACCAGCACTTCGGTGGGCGGCTCCGACCTGTTGACTTACGCGAAGTCCAAAGGCCTGTTTGCCGGCGTATCTCTGGATGGAGCTACTCTCCACCAGGATGGCGACGCTAACCAACGCTTGTACGGCAAAGTGATGAGCGCTACCGACATCGTACGTGGGAAAGATGTGAAGCCGCCCGCCGGTGGACAGGAACTGGTCACGCTGCTGGATAGCAAAGTTCCCAAGCTCAAGCATTGAGAGGGGACGCAGGAACAGCAAAAAGGGAGCGAGGTAGAGCCGGTAAACGAGAGCCGCAGGGCTGAGCGAAAAGGCTTGTTTGCATGAATTCGATTGCCAGCTCTACCGCATGAGGAAGAACTGCTCGTCTCGCACTTTTCGAGGCCATCAGCATTTTTTGCTTGTGATTGTGTGGCCGCGCTCAGTTCGCACATAAACCCATTAGAAAAGAAGCGCCTGTAGGAAGAGCGCGATAATCACCGCTGACACAACCGTGACCACTCCAGGAAGCATGAAACTGTGGTTGAGCAAATACTTTCCAATCTTGGTTGTTCCGGTTTGATCGAAGGAGACGGCAGCTAATAGAGTGCCGTAAGTCGGGAGAACGAACACGCTGTTAGCCGCTGGATAGAATGCAATCAGGAGCGAAGGGTGCAGGCCAAGCGCCAGGCCCACCGGCATGAGGATTACAACCGTGGCAGCGACGCTGAAAAGCATGGCCGATAGAATGAACAGCCCTGCCGCGAAGGCCCATGGATAAACGCGGATCAGGTCGGAGATGGAGCTGACGATAAGGGTCCGGTTGCCCTCGAAGAAAGAGGAACCCAGCCAGGAAACGCCAAGAATGGAAATGATTGCTACGATGCCGCTGCGCATGATGGTTCCCTTGAGCGTGGCCTCAGGTGAAGCCTTGAACAGGATCATGATCAATCCTGAAATCGCGATCATGACGATCATAATGGCCATTCCCATGCTGACCTGATCGGTTTGCGTGGCGCCGCCTTCAATTGTTTCGTACACCGGGCGTAGTCGCGGGAACACGCCAATCAACACAACCATGATGATGCCGGCAAGAAAAAGCAGCATCGAGCCACGCGCATTTCTGAGTGCTTTCCCCTGCGGCACCGGAGTTGATTCCACAGGCTTCAGGGCGCCGCTGGCAAGGCGCTCTTGATATTCGGGATCGTCGCTTAACTTCTTACCGCGCCAGGAAACGGAAACCGCACCGATCAGGACAGCCAGGAATGTGGAAGGTATCGTGACCGCGAGCAGACGCGGAAGCGAAATATTATGTCCGGCAAGAAGGCCCACCATCGCCACCGTGGCGGCGGAAATCGGAGAGGCTACCGCTCCCTGAAAACCAGCAATCACACTGATAGACAATGGACGCTCAGGGCGGACATCCGCCTTGCGCGAGACCTCGGCGATAACCGGCAGCAAGGCGTAAATTACGTGTGTCGTACCCGAGGCAACGATCAAAAGATACGTGACCACAGGGGCAACAAAGGTTATGTACTGTGGGTGTCGACGCAGGATTTTCTCCGCCACCATAACCAGATAGTCAAGCCCGCCAGCGGCTTGCATTGCAGCAAGCGCAGTGATCACGGCAATGATCATGCCGAGGACGGTCTGGGGGGGACCACCGGGTGGCAGGTGAAATACGAAGACAAATACGCCCAACCCAACCCCGGCGACGGTGCCGAGCGCCAGTCCTCCGAGGCGCGCACCAATCAAGATGCAAGCCAAGAGAATGCAGAGTTCAATCCAGATCATCAGTTAGAATCCATGCCAGAGGATTCAGTCGCCTAAGGGGCGGAAGCTGGCACAACCACCCCATCAGTAGGTGTAAAACAAAGTCTGGATTTCTGCCGTGGTCCGAGGCTTGAGCAGCGCCAACATCAGCAGAATCCTAGCCTTCTGCGGGTTGAGTTCGTCGGAGGCTACGAAGTTCATCTCATCATCGTTCACTTCCACGTTGCGCCCGACGCTCCCAGTGACCACCCGGCTGCTTCTGACCACCACGACCCCTTTCTTGGCAGCTCTCGCGGCAGCCGACAGGGAAGCTTTGTTCATGTTGCCATTGCCGACTCCGGCAATGACGATGCCTTTGGCGCCATTTGCAACCGAGGCATCGATCAGGTCCGCAGTCATGTCGGCGTAGGCATAAAGGATGTCAACGCGGGGCAGCTTGCTGACTCCAGCTACGTCAAATTCACTTGTGGTGGTGTGCTTCCATGGCGGCGTGTTATAGAAGTCGTTCTTGCCGTAACTGGAGACGCCAACTAGTCCGCGCAGGGGCGACATGAAGGTTTGAACCGCCGTCGTGCTGGTCTTCGTAAGAGAGTGTGCTCCGTGGACCCAGTCATTCATCGCCACCAGCACGCCTCTTCCGCGGGAGCCAGGATCTGCGGCAACGCCCACCGCATTGAACAGGTTGAGCGGCCCATCCGCACTTACCGCGGTTGAAGGCCGCATCGAGCCCACCAGGACAACGGGCTTCTGGCTTTTCACCACCAGGTTAAGAAAGAAGGCTGTCTCTTCCATGGTGTCGGTGCCATGGGTGACGACAATGCCGTCCACATCATTCTGGTTGAGAAGCGCGTTGATGCGTTTGGCGAGTGAGAGCATGATGTCCAGTGTCATGTCCTGCGAACCGACGTTGGAAATCTGCTCGCCCTTGATGTTGGCCAGGCCCCGAATGCCGGGAACCGCTGCCAGCATCGTGTCAATGGTTACAGCGCCGGACGTGTAGGCTGCTTGCGTTCCTGAGGCTGCAGCCCCGGCAATCGTGCCCCCAGTAGCCAGGATTACGATATTGGGAAGCTTCTTTTCCTGAGCAGCAGAGTGCAGGCCAACGCCCAAGCAGAGAAGGGTGATGAGCAGGAAGGGAACTTTGTGTCTCGATTTCACGGATATCTCCTTATTAATGGAAACTCCTGAGGCCACAATCGCGACAACGCTTGCAACTAGACTATTTCGATTGATACTTGGATTTATCGAGCCCGGTTAACTTCACGGGATCCAGCAAATCCCTGATCTGTTGCTCCGATAAGATCTTCTTTTCGCGAATGATTTCCAGAATTCCCTTGTTGCTCCTGTAGGCCTCGCTGGCCAGTTCCGTTGCCTTTTCGTACCCCAAAATCGGATTGAGCGCGGTCACAATGCCAACCGTTGTTTCCAAATAACGCTCCAGCACCCTTTCGTTCACGGTGATGCCCTCGACGCACTTGGTTCGCAGAGTGACCGACCCGCGATATAGCAGACTCTGGGATTCAAGGACCGCCAGACCCTCGATTGGTTCATAGGCATTGAGCTGGAGCTGGCCATGGTCGGCTGCCAAGCTGACGCTGTAATCGTTGCCGATGACACGGAACGCGATCACATTGATCAGTTCGGGAATAACCGGATTCACCTTGCCCGGCATAATCGAGGAGCCCGGCTGCAAGGCGGGCAAGTTGATCTCAAACAGTCCAGCTCTCGGGCCGGAGGTCAGTAGAATCAAGTCGCTGGCGATTTTTGAAAGCTTCACCGCGACGCTTCGTAAAGAGGAAGAATAGACGACAAAGCCTTGTTGATCCCAAGTCGCAGCGAGCATATCAGGTGCGGGGACGATCGGCTTGCCCGTCAACTTGGCAAGATGGGCGGCGCATCTTTCTGCATATCCCTTGGGCGCGTTCAGCCCAGTACCGATCGCAGTGGCACCCATGTTGACTGTGTATAGGTACTTTTCCGCATCCCTGAGCCCCTGGATTTCGCTTTCGATAGAAGACGCAAACGCGTGAAACTCCTGGCCCACTGTCATGGGGACGGCATCTTGCATCTCCGTCCGGCCCATCTTCACCATTTCCAGGTATGCATCGCCTTTCACTCGAAAAGAGGCCGCGAGTTTCTTCAACTCGTCGATCAGCTTCTCGTTCCGCAAGAGAAACGCAACCTTCAGGGCCGTAGGGTAGGAGTCGTTGGTGGACTGAGACATATTCAGATCATCGTGCGGATCGACGAACTGATACTCACCTTTCTTGTGTCCTGACAGCTCCAGCGCAATATTAGCGATGACCTCGTTGGCGTTCATGTTGGTTGACGTCCCCGCGCCTCCCTGGTACCAGTCCACTGGGAATTGATCGTGATACTTGCCATCGAGTACCGCACGGCATGCCTTTTCAATGGCGAGCAGCGTTTCTGGCTTCATGGCGCCAACATCGGTGTTGGCCCTGGCTGCGGCCAGTTTGACGATCGCCCATGCCTCTACGAAGCCGGGATAGTGATTGATGGGAACGCCGGAGATCTGGAAATTATCGAGTGCGCGCGCGGTCTGAATACCATAGTAGGCGTCGGCAGGAATTTCCTTTGATCCCAGCAAATCCTTTTCCACCCTGATTTTTTCCTGACCGCCTGCTGGCACAATGAGCAGGAGACAGAAACCCGCGAGCAGGATGACGAGCGTTTTTTTCATATGACCTCCAGGGACCTGGCATGCTCTGCAACACATGAGCTGATTCTCAAAAAAATCGAGGCGGCGCTTTGGTTGAGACCGATTAATAAGTCATCAGCTTTGAGTAGTTGTATTTGAGAGAAAACTGAAGACGATAATCGTTCACGTTAAAGCCATCGCTAAAATTTACCCGTCGTCCAAACTGGAATTCCCCGCCGACCATCACGTTCTTGACCGGGTAATAGAGCAAATTGGCGACCGCATAGTGGCCCTGATGGTAATCGGATGGCTTTTCGGCATTGGAGTTGTCGATGTTCACCATGGAATAGCCCATTGCGCTGCTGAATCTCTGATTCCAGTTGTGATCCAGGAACGCAACCACTCCCAGAACTGGCAAGGCCACTCCTTTGATTGGCGTCACCGGATTTCCAGGATTGTTCTTGACGCCAATGTCTATGGGCGCGTCGTTCATGTAATTCTCGATACCTTCGCCATAAACGACCTGGACTCTCCCGGTATCCTTCTTCCCAAACTTGAGGTTGGAGCTCACATTTATGCCCCAACCCCAGGCGGTGTCACCGAGCTTGAACTGGTCGTTGTTCGTGTCTACCCAGGTTATCTTGCGGACTATTCCCGCCAGTTGCAGGTATCCCCACTCCCGGGCCATGCGGGCCTGCCATGAGATGTCCGGCATATCGAACTTGGGCTTGATGCCTTGCAACTCGATGCGATCGGAATACACCCCTCCGTCGGCGCTGGCTCCAGGTCGCTCAACCGCGATGGTCAAGCGGCTTGCGCCTCTGATGGGCATCCACCGAAACTGCAGGTTACGGAAGAAGACCATCCCGTTTGGGCCCCAATACTCCAGGGTGTTGGGGAATACGTCGATATCCATGAACGGGCTCGAGGTTTGACCCGCCCCGAATTGTCCCAGTTCTCCATAGGCGTGCCGCAGGCGAAACGTGGTTTGGCCAGCGTCCACGCCCGTCCCAAACAGCTCAAATTCAAAAGTTGTCTTCAAGTCCCCGAGGGGAGTGGGGTTCGATGTCTTTACCCCGAATCGAGTCTGTCGGACGCTAAAGAACACCTTTCCATCGGGCGCAAACTCGTCTTTGAATGCTGGCAGTTTGGTCGGACGCACGACGTCGAACCAGTCGGGATCGTTTTGTTTGAACTGGTAGCCGGAATCGAGCTGGACAAAGCCATACAATTCGAGAGCGCGGTCGGATTCGCGGCTCGGCTTCTTATCTGCCTGCGTCGTCTCTTTCGGAGTCGCCGGCGTAGCTGTACTCGGCGGTTTCTCCAGGGCGCCGATCTCAGCTTTTACTTCTGTCATCATCTGCTCTAGCTGTGCCAGCTTCTCTTTCAGTTGCTGAAGATCTGGCTTGGGAGGGTTCTGGGATTGTGCCGGCATGCGAGTCGTGGAGAAAGCGACTGTCAGCAGCACGGCGGAGGCAACTCTTATCCAAACGCCGGAGTGATGCACTCTCATGGTGCCCTCCTTTTGGCTTCAGAATTTGCCGCACGGCACAACCGTCTGGAAACTGTCACTTCTGTCAGGTAATCATTCCATGGTGTGCAAAAACCACGCTCCACCTATTTCTAAAGAATTTTCTGGACCGATGGTGGGCGCGTGCTTTTCTCGGGTTGTGTTGCCACTGTTCCGCGTGGTCATCAGAAAACCGTAGCGCCATCTCGCGCAGATCACGCTTGAACTGACGCAGGCTTCCCAGGCTCGTTGTCCGCGTGGGCCTCACTTAGAAACCCTCACTGACAAGGGTCCCCAGAAAATCCCCCACAATGAAGGAACGGCGGCCAAAAGCAATGCCCTGCAAGCTACTGAAGGGATTTGGTGAGCGCGGAAGGAATCGAACCTTCAACCTACTGATTAAGAGTCAGTTGCTCTGCCAGTTGAGCTACGCGCCCTGCGAATGTGCAACGCATCCCAGCGGGAAATCAGGCATGACCCGCAAACCGCCTGGCTGATTGCTAAAACGGCGGGAAACGCAATCGACGTGATCGCCGCGCATTCGCGCGGCTCATTGATAATTTACAACACCGCGCGCGACTCTGACAACGTCGTGATACGGAGCGGAAACTTCCCGACCCACTAGAACACAAACGCCAGCCCGCCGCGCACTGCGCGAGGGGACTGTACCAGGTACACAGTCCGGCCGTCGGAGCCCATCACCGGCATGTAGCCCTGGGCCAGCAGATTCCGGACGTCCACCAATACCTCCATCTTCGCGGGCAGGAATCCGACCGAGGGCACCGGCTGGCGAACGAACACGTTCAAGTAAGGGTCGGCTTGCCCGGGCGAGGCATTGAACAGGTCAACGGGCGTGAGTGCACCGCCGCTGGTCCACTTGTAGGAAGCGATCCAGCGGGTCTTGGTGACCGGGGTATCGCCGGAAAACTTGGCCGCTACTCCGTGGCGGCGGACATTGTGAAGATCGTGCACAGTGGTGGCGGTTTCGCCGGGCAGCAGCGTCAAGACTCCGCCATACGAGTAATTGACCGTCGCCGTCAGGTCCTTGGATAGCTTGCGCTGCAACACCAGGCGGATGCCGTTGGTATTCAGGTCCCCGCCGTTGTAGTTGAAGGTGCCGGAATAAACGTCAGGCAGCACATTGGGCGCATTGGGATCCACGTCTCCCACGCCGGTCAGAGCGGCGTTGCGGATATTGTCGGAGAATACGGCCAGCTGCAGGCATGTCTTATCCAGCTTGTGGGATACGGAAATCTCCTGGTGGCGGGCCTTCTCCAGCACCGGATCGAAGTCCACCAGCGACATCCGCAAGCCGCCTTCGGTGAGATCGGCCGGGGCGGTGTCGTAACCTTTGCTGCGCCGGGAGTTGGGCTCCGAAGTGGCATACTGGTATTCCACCACGGTGCGCGGCGAGAGGTGCACGTCGATCGAGCCAAACGGACGGTAGGCATTGACTCGCCCCATGTATTGCACCGTCTGGAACTCCATACCGGCCCGAAGATCGAGGAAATCGCCGAGGGTAGTGGTGTCGGCAACCGAAGCAGTCAAGGCTTCCAACGCGCCATCGCGCGCGACGGTCAGCGGAGAGGTGGCGAAGCGGTGCATGGTCAGGGCCAACTCCGGCTTGGAGCCATTCGCCAACGCGTGCTCGTAGGCGGCATGCAGCACGGTTGCTCCCGCGCCGGGACCATAGCCGACGTCGCCCTGAAACGCCACGCGACCACTGCCGAACAGGGATCTTTCGACGGCGAAATCCGTGCTCATTTCACTGGGCCCGCCGAAAGTTTCCGGCTGGGAGCCCGCCATGAAGCCAAGGCTGGCCTTCAGACTCTTGGCCTGCGACTGGTTGGAGACTACCACCGGCCCACCGTTCTTAACCCGCAGGACGGGGCGGTTGGCCATCGAGCGCAGCGTCCATTTCCAATCGTCGTCGTCCTGGCTGGCGCGCCGCGTGGGTAGAAGTCTGATTGCCTCGGCCAGTGTATTGAGGGTCAGGTTTACCACCAGGCTGGCGCCGCTGTGAATGGAGACATTCTCTCGCAGGCTAGGAAGAAACGAGGGCGCGCTCACCTTCACGTCGTATACGCCCGGCAAAAGGTCTGCAGCCGAATAGAAACCCCGACCGTCGGTGAAGACTGTGATCTCCGGAACCAGTTTGCTGTAGGAGATGATCTCCACCATCGCGCCCATCTGCGGCACGCCGGAAGCATCCTTCACATGTCCCGAGATCGTGCCCGGCGTCGCGGCGAGCGCTGACACCGCGAGCCCAACCAGCACCAAAGCCAGTCCGACCTTTCGGATCATTCCACCTACCCTCCACCGCAGGGGTGACACTTCCCTTCGAACCAACCCGGGATGAAACATCGGGGCTCCAGTGCAGGCCGCCGGAGCCGAAGCCTGTTAATTCTCACTCAACTGCAAACCGCGCCGAAGGCGAAATCTCCTGTTTGGAGACGTGGTCGTTGACCTTAATGGTTACCCGGTAAGTCCCAGGCTCCAGGCTGGTCAAGGGCATGGATTTTTCCAGCGTAACCTGCTCACCCACGTTGCCGAGGTCCTTGGTCAATTCCACTGCATGGACCACCGGCTTGTTGGTGGCGATATTCACCACGTCGTACTCAATGGTGGCAGACGGCTTTTTCGTCTGCTGATCGATCCCCAGGTTGTACACCTGCATCCAGAAATTGATTCGCTGGTCGCGCTTGAAGGATGCCGGCTTGCCGTCGGAACTATCCAGCCGCGGCCTCACCTTGGTGGTTCCAATCACAAAGGTGCCAGTCCCGACACTCTTCGCCGGGACCTTCTCCATCTGATCAGCCAGGATTAGCGACGAGGCCGTCAGCTTCTCGTCACCGTATTCGGGCACCATGATACCCCGGCTCCAGGTCCCCACACGGTCTCCGTTCACATCCTTGACCACCAGATCAAAGCGATAACGGCCCGGCTTGAGGGGCAGAGCCTTCCAGTAGAGCGAGGAGGTTTCCATTACTTTGGGCAGCAATTCAGCCGGCTCGGATCGCTCCACGGTGTCCTCAAACGTCTGCGCAATCTTCCCCGTGAGGGTCGTCACCCTGCCGAAGATATTGACCACACCGCGGGAGACACCATCCTTGGTCTGGAAGGTGATGTCCTTGTTCTTCATCTGAATGGTGATGGGGACCAACACTGTGTCCGAGGTTACCTTGATGAAGTCGGCCCGCACTTCAAACGGCATCAGGTTATAACGGACCTTTGTGGTGACCACCTCTTCCAAATCTTTGAACTTCACGGCCGGAGGCTTATTCAGCTTGGCGAACATCTCCAGCCGGTCAAACTGTTTGGACTGCAGCTGCGAGTCCATTGGGCCCGGGCCGAGGTTTTCGGGATTGGTAAATCGCTGCGTCTTGCTCGCCATTCCCATCTGCTCGTAGAGGGTTTCGCCGGCGCCGGGCACGTGCAGCAGCGCATCCTTCTCCGAGCGATCCATGGACAAGCGGTACTCGCCGCACATGCACTGATCGACGAACTCAATCTCGATTTCCTGGCCTACTCCTTCGAGGTAGCGATACCGCCAGCTCTCAAACGGGTAGGTAGAAGTCGAACCCCCACCTTCCTCCAGGGGACGGTTGTACATTCCGCCGGAAGGATGGGCATCAATCTCGTCCGGCGGCCCATACATGATGTAGATGCGGCCGCGGTCCGTCCTCCACCCCGGAATACCTGACGCAAAGTGTTCGTTGGCGTAGGCAATGCGGCGGTAGTGATCTTCTTTGTATTCATTCTCCACCGTGTCCGGCGTGGGATCGCGGCGGAGCCAGAATTGCTCGATAAACTGGTCGCGCTCTTCGTCGTTGGAGAGCCGCTTGAAGGTCTCCCGCTCTTCGTCGGTAATGATCCAGCGTACGTCCTCATCGAGCCACTTCTTATAGGTTCGGCTCAGCTCCTGTTTGAGGGCCTTGGCCTGCTCCTTCTTCTGCTTCTCCGAAAGGGGCCGCTTCAGAGGGTCCTGTTCCTGGCTTGCGGGTTGAGCCTGCGTCCCGGATTGCGACTGGGAAGCCTTTTCCTGCGATGGCGAAGCCTTGTCCCCGGTCGATTGTGCCAATACGCTCAGACCCAGGAGTAGAGGCGTGGCCAGAAGAATCGAAAAAATGCGGTTAGGCAACCGATCCGACATCAGGGGTAAGCTCCTCGGAGACACTACCAGATTTGTAAATTGTAAGTTTTTACCTGAGATCAATCAAGCGCGTGATTCATGAACTTATGGGATGCCTGCGACTAAGTGGCGAGATGCCAGCTATTTCGCGGACTTAACGGTTCGTCCCAAAAGCGATCCCAGTGCGGGAATCTGTAATCAAAGGGCTTCGTCGCCCGTCTCTTACGGTAGGGACGGAGGCTGCTGTGTCGGGTATAATTCACCCGGTCGTCCCGCAACACATCTATGCAGCCCCGCCTGATGCGAGCCGCCAAAGCAGCAAACTGGGGTGACGGGAGCATCAATTCGCGGTGAACTTTTGATCCGCCCACCGCGTATTCACTGAGAGACTGCTCCGGGCTCAATTGCGGCGCAGCCGGGTCACGACTAGAGATGGTCTGCGTCGCTTTCGAATGTTCCGCGGTCGCGCAATGAGACGAGCGTGAAGAACTGGAAGAAAATCGGCATTATCGTGGGTATCGTGGTTGTAGTGTGCGCGATCGTCGGCTTCACAGTTCATGAGAGCAGCAAGAATGTCACCACCGTGCAGACGGGCAAGGTCTTGCGCCAGGATCTTTCCTCCACGGTTAGCGCGTCCGGGGAAATTAAGCCCAAGACTTACGTCAACATAGGGGCCAACGCCTTCGGCAAGATCGTGAAGCTCTACGTCCACGAGGGTGATCGCGTCAAGAAGGGACAGATGCTGGCGCAGATCGAGAATGTACAGCCGGGCGCCGACGTCGAAGCCAATCGCGCCAGCCTCGAGGCGGCTCAGACCGACTCTGCTGCTCAGGAAGCTGCATTGCATACCGCACAGGCGGACTTGGAGCGGGCGAATGCGGACTTGGAGCGCGCCAAACTGGATTACCAGCGCGCCGAGGGGCTTTACGCGCAGGCTCTGATCGCCAAGCAGGACTATGACGCCAAGAAGGCCGCCTATGACAGCGCCGTGGCTGGGGTCGCACAAGGCAAGGCGCGCATCATTCAGAGCCGGGCGCAGAAGGAATCGGCGGACCGGCGCATCGCTCAGGCCAATGCCAACCTGGTGCGGGCGCGCGATGTACTGAACAAAACCGAATATGTGGCGCCCTTCGATGGCATCGTCACCAACCTGCCGGTCCGTGAAGGCGAGACGGTGGTGATCGGCATTCAGAATGCCCCCGGCAGCACGCTGATGACGCTGGCGGACATGTCGGTTATCACCGCGGAAGTGCGGGTGGATGAGACGGATATTGTCAATGTGCATAATGGCCAGGCCGCTGGGGTTACCATCGACGCTATGCCGAAGCAGACTTTCCACGGTGTAGTCACCGAGATCGGCAACAATGCCATGGTGCGCTCCACCGGCGTTTCCACTTCGCAATCCACGGCAGCCAGCCAGGAGGCCAAAGACTTCAAGGTCGTCGTCACCCTGACCGATCCGCCGGAGAATCTGCGGCCCGGGCTATCCACCACGGCCAAGGTCACTACTTCGACCAAGAAGGCGGCCCTGACAGTTCCCATCCAGGCGATTACCATTCGCCAGCGCGGCGATCTGCAGGACAAAAAGGCGGACAAGAAGTCAGTGGAAGCCGCGTCGCCGTCCGCAACGGCCGATCCAACCAAGGCAAAAGAAGAGTTGCAGGGTGTTTTTGTGGTGCGCAGTAAGAAGGCGCAATTTGTGCCGGTTACGACCGGAATCAGCGGAGTTACCGACATTGAGGTGCTTAGCGGTTTGGGAGAAGGGGATGACATTGTCACCGGCAGCTATAAGGTTCTCCGCACCCTGCGTAATGGCACTTCGGTGAAGGTTGACAATTCGGCCCCCAAGAAAGAAAGCGAAGAGAAGTCATGACTTTCCTGCTGCTGAAGCGTCCAAAACGATGGCGCCATACCGGCAGCGGGAAGCGCCTAGGAACGTGGTGCTGATCTGGGCTTAGGCCCTGGGAGAGATGGGAGAACAGAGCATGGCGACCGAGGTGGCCAGCTTGAACGAAAGCACAATCACCGCTCCTCCAGATGGGTGCATGATCTGCACCGAGAATCTCTGGAAGACCTACGACATGGGCTCGGAGCAGCAGGTCCAGGCGCTTCGCGGCGTCAATCTGCGAATCGAGCGCAACGAGTACGTGGCTATCATGGGTCCCTCGGGATCGGGCAAGTCCACGCTAATGAACCTGATCGGCTGCCTCGACTCCCCCAGCGACGGCAAGTACTGGCTGAATAACCAACTGGTCAGCGAACTCGACGACGATGAACTCGCCCGCATCCGCAACAAGGAAATCGGCTTCGTCTTCCAGACCTTCAACCTCTTGCCTCGTGCCACCGCTCTGCACAATGTAGAGCTGCCCCTGATCTATGCCGGCATTCCCGCGGAGCAGCGAATCGAAAAGGCCAAAGCGTCACTGGCCGCAGTGGGAATGGAAGCGCGCATGAATCACAAGCCCAACGAGCTTTCTGGCGGCCAGAGGCAACGTGTCGCCATCGCCCGCGCCCTGGTCAACAATCCCTCCATCATCCTGGCCGATGAGCCTACGGGCAATCTCGACTCGCAGACTGGCACCGAGATCATGGCGTTGTTCGATCGCCTGCACTCGGAAGGAAATACCATCGTCCTGGTCACTCACGAGCACGATATCGCGGAGTATGCGCATCGCGTCATCCACATCCGGGATGGCCAAGTGTTCGCCGACGATCGCGGCACCAAGAAGCGCGGCCTGGGCTACACCGCAAAATAGGAAAGGTCGAGAGAATCAGAGGGGATGCAAATGCGCGCTACTGCGCGGCATTGACCGGAGTTGAGTTGCGCTCCAGCGAGGGTGTGCGCGCCGCAAAGAAGCTGTGGTCGTACAGGTTGCGATACATGCGTCCAGAAATCTCTGCTGCCTTGGGGCCGAAGGTGGGTCGCCCGCCGCGCAGAAAGACCACCACGACAACCTTTCCGACGTTGGTATTGGCGTAGGAAGCGAACCATCCGAAGCGCGTGCCATTCTTGGAGCACGTCCCCGTCTTGCCGAGAATCTCTTCTTCGTTGAAGGTTGCCCGCAACGGCCGCGCCGTACCGTAGAGCACCGCCCCAGCCATGCCATCCGTCAAGTCCGGAATGACGTTGGCGATATCGAGGCGCCGCTTGACCTTGGGTTGGAAGCTTGCAACTTCCTCCGGCGTATTCGGATGCTGCAGGTAATAGAGGGTGCCGCCATTGGCGATCGCCGACACCAACGCTCCCAGCTGCAGAGGGGTCATGGAAATACTCTCGCCAAAAGAGCACATTTTGCCCACGCCGCCGAGCTTCGCACCCAGCTCTTCCGAAGGATATGTTCCCAGGTGTTCGCCCGGGATGTTAAAGCCCGCCAACTCGCCCAGTCCAAACTGATGCGCGTAATAGCTGACCTTCTCAAATCCGAGCGAGCGGCCCAGCACTTCAAAGTACGTGTTGTTGGACCGCGCCAGAGCGTCGGTCAGGTCCATGCGGTAGCGTCCGCCAAGGTTGACCTTGGTGTCCTTGCTGATGATGCCTTCACTCAACGCCGCCAGGGCTACTGAAAGTTTGATCGTGGAACAGGGCTGGGCGCCTTCCGAGAGGGCCAATGGCTGATTCACCATTGCCAAAATGCGGCCGGAGTTCGGGTCGATAGCCACGATGGTTCCGTTCATGTCGCCCAGGGCATCAATGGCTGCCTGCCGCACCACCGGATCTTCGCCGCTGGCCTGATCGGTTGCAGTCTGATCGCCGGCAAACGAACTGGTATGGAAGCGCTCATAGTAGCGTCGATGACGGCGCGAACGGGTGGAGGTGGAATAACTGGAGCGCACCACGCGGTGGCTATAGCGACGTTGACTCATCCTGCGCTGGGTGCGCGGGTTCTCGGTCACCGTCTGAGATTTGTTCTTAGTATGGGAAAGCGAACGGGTGGACACGGTCGCGGCGCCGGCAGTCAGGGAAATACAGAGGCCTAAGATCACCACTGACAGACTGCGAAACAGGTTATCCAGACCCGATCCCTTTTGCATTCCTCCACCCAATTCCACGAATCGTTCGGTCGCACTCTCCCACAGCCAGACACGCCACCATGCGTACATCTTCGGGGCGTTCACTTTAGGGGGCGGAAATCGTAAGAAACTTGCTCGTTGCAACGCAACGAGGGACCCGCATTTATTGCCCTTTAGAGCCCACTCAACCGCCTCATCGTATCAGATGCAATTGCCGATCAGTAGGCTCACAAAGGGAGGACTCACTTTGGTAACGCGAGATGATTACCAGGAACCACGAGCCTGGCCCAAAACCGGCATGAAACCCTTGGCTCCTGGTAACTTCCATCTTCCCCAGTATTCAGCCTATAGGCTCTCCCCACGTTTTCGGATGAAAGCCGGTACATCCAGGTCATCCTGCTCGTAGGTCGCCTTGACGCTGCTGGTGACCTCGCTGAGTGAAGCGGTCTCGCGGTGTATAACCGGAATGGAATGGGTCATCGGCGCCACCCTTACCTCTTCGGCAATTGGCTCTGCTAGTGCAGCCGCCACCTGCGCAACAGGAGAGGGCATGGGAGCGTAGCCCGTGTTTGCCCGCGCCTGCGCAACTACCGCGGATGCGACCCGCTCTCTCCGTTCGGGGTGGGCATCCTTGAAGCCGGTGGCGATCACGGTAATCTTCACTTCTTCCTTCATTTTTTCGTCGAGCACTGCCCCAAAGATGATGTTGGCATCCTCATGCGCCGCACTCTGAATAATGGTGGAAGCTTCGTTGACCTCCGCCAGCCTCAGGGTGCTGGATCCCGTCACATTGATCAGGATGCCGCGTGCACCATCGATGGCTCCGGCTTCGAGCAGCGGCGAGGCGATCGCGCGCTGCGCAGCCTCGACCGCTCGGCGTTCGCCCTTGGCGGTTGCCGTCCCCATCACCGCGTATCCCATTCCCGCCATAATCGCCTTCACGTCCGCGAAATCGCGGTTAATGATTCCGGGAATGGTGATGATGTCGGAAATTCCCTGGACCGCCTGGCGGAGGATATCGTCAGCCACACGAAACGACTGGAAGAATCCCGCGTCCTGAGCCACCGCCAGCAGCTTCTCGTTGGGGATCACGATCAGCGTGTCCACGCAGTCAAGCAATTCCTGGAGACCGCGCTCCGCTTGCTGCATTCGGCGGCGCCCCTCGAAGACGAAGGGCTTGGTAACCACCGCAACCGTAAGCGCGCCCATCTCACTGGCGAGGGAGGCGATAATCGGCGCTGCCCCCGTGCCTGTGCCGCCGCCGAGTCCGGCGGTGACAAAAACCATGTCGGCGCCTTCCAACGCCTCAATGACGTTGTCGGCATCCTCCAGCGCACCTTTGCGGCCAACTTCCGGATTAGCGCCCGCCCCCAGCCCGTTGGTGAGCTTGACGCCCAACTGCAACTTTACCGGGGCACGCGACATCTTCAGCGCCTGCAGGTCGGTGTTGGCCACCATGAAATCGACGCCTTCCAGCTGCGCGTCGATCATTCGATTGACAGCGTTGCTGCCGCCCCCGCCAACTCCGATGACCTTGATCTTGGCGGTATTCGGCGCTTCATCGTTAAAGTGGATGCGAATGTCGTTTGGATCAGTCACTGCCCGCCTCTCTGCTACGAGTCTCTCTTCCCGAACAAACCCCTGAGCCGTGCCCCCAGTCCCTGCTCCTGCATGCTCTGTGACATGCGCAAGCGATAGGCATACAGAATGGTGCCGATGGCGGTGGCGAACTCCGGCTGCGCGAGCTCTGCCGGCATGCGTGCCAGCGGTGTGGGAATAGCTACCCGCACCGGCTTGCGCAGCACTGTTTCTGCCACCTCCGCGATCGAATTGAGCTTGGCCCCGCCCCCCGTCAGCACCAGTCCCGCGGCGCACAGGTCCAGAACTCCTGCCTGCCGCAGGTGGTCACGCATCATCTCGAACAGCTCGCGAGCTCGCGGTTCCAAGATCTCCCCCAGCATCCGTTGCGGCATCA
>Ga0187788_10000016_pt1 | contig 35502 bp, 29 predicted proteins | sample 1015_BV01_MP10_2_FD_133008 | JGI IMG/M metagenome (GOLD analysis project Ga0187788, IMG submission 133008) | Tropical peat soil microbial communities from peatlands in Department of Meta, Colombia - 1015_BV01_MP10_20_MG | ecosystem: Environmental > Terrestrial > Soil > Wetlands > Peat | place...
CTGGCGGACCAGGCCGTGATGCGTGCCATGCACCTCCGCGGCGAGGCCGGCCCACGGCCAGTCGGCGTCCAGGTAGTACCGGCCGTCCGGGCCCCGGACCGGAGCCTGACGCGCCGGGCGTGGTAGCCCGGCACGCTCCAGCAGCCGGGTGAACTGCCGTTCGGGGACCGAGCGGATGCCGCCCTCCAGGTCGATCAGCGTTTCCCGCAACAGGCCGAGGTGTCGACACTGACCGCGGGTCGCCAGCACGGCCGCAAGCTGCGCCGTCGTTGACGCGCCGGCCTGCACGCCTTCGATCAGGGTCAGCCGGGCGGCCTCCGCTCCGGTGCAGCGGCTGGCGACGTCCACCAGGCTCCGGGCCGGCCGAGTGCGCCGGGGGAGGCGGTCGGGGTGAACGTCGGCATGCCCGAGCGCCCGGGAGTGCGACACGATCACGCCGTCCAGCCGTGGCTTGCGCGCCTTGTCGGGGATGAGCACGTGCGTGGGCCCGTCCAGCCCGCCGGGCATGCCGTCGAAGGCGAGCGCCGACCAACCGCCCAGCGCCGACCCCTTTGGGCAGGCCAGCAAAGCGGCCCACCGCCGCTGCGTCGCGGTCATCGGGCCGTTGTGGCAGACGATCACGCGTGGCAGCGGGGTCTGCCACAGCCCGCGCCGGATGCGCCGGGCCACCACGGAACGACCGAACAGGGCGGCTGCCTGCTGACGGGTCAGCACGCCGTCCTGAGTATCGGTGAGGTCCTCGGCCATGAGGAGAGCGTTTCGGCCGCCGGCCCGCGCCAGGGCGACAGCGGCCCGTGCTGTGGATGGTGGGACGGATCAGCGCTTGTGGATGCACACAACGGTCCGGCGCCGCGGGGTGATCTCCCGTCGGGCACCCTGATCTCCCGACGTGGTCGGCGTGTTCCTCGTGGGGGTGTCGGGAGATCGGCGGGTGCTGGGGTGATCTCCCTGCGTGGTCGGGCGCGTCGCACGTGCGGGCGTCGGGAGATCGACGGACGGCAGGGTGATCTCCCGTCGTGATCTGAGCGTCGGGCTGGTCGTGAGGGTGCCGCGGCGTGCACCCTGGTCGCGTGGGATCACCACTGGGCGAGGCGCGTGACGAGGTCGCGGGGCTGGGACTCCCGCGCCAGGTGCTCGCCTGCCTGTTCGACCTCGACGGGGTGCTGACGCAGACGGCGGTGGTCCACGCCGCCGCCTGGAAGGAGATGTTCGACGGCTTCCTGCGGGCCCGCGCCGCGCGCACCGGCGAGCCGTTCGTGCCCTTCGACGCGGTCAGCGACTACGACACCTACGTCGACGGCCGGCCCCGCGCCGACGGCACGCGCTCGTTCCTCACCGCCCGCGGGATCCTCCTGCCCGAGGGTCACCCCGACGACCCGCCGGACGCCGAGACCGTGCGCGGGCTCGGCAACCGGAAGAACCTCATCGTCCTGCGGCGCATCCGCGAGGACGGCGTTCAGGTCTACCCGGGGTCGCTTCGCTACCTGCGCCGGGTGCGCGCCGCGGGGCTGGCCACCGCAGTGGTCTCCTCCAGCGCCAACACCTCCGCCGTCCTCGAGGTCACCGGGATCGCCGACCTCTTCGACACCCGCGTGGACGCCGGGGTGGCGGCCCGGGAGCACCTGGCGGGCAAGCCGGCACCGGACACCTTTCTCGCCGCCGCCCGTGCGTTGAACGTCCCGCCGGACCGGGCCACCGTCTTCGAGGACGCGCTGGCGGGGGTCGAGGCCGGACGGGCGGGCGGCTTCGGCCTGGTGGTGGGCGTCGACCGGACGGGCCAGGCCACCGCGCTCAAGGAGCACGGTGCCGACGTCGTGGTGAACGACCTGGCGGAACTCCTGGAGGGCGAATGAGCCAGCCCACTGCCGGTGCGGCCGACTCCGGCCACGTCTTCGCCGTCGAACCGTGGAGCGTCCGCGAGCCGGCGCTGAGGCTGGACGCGCTGGCCCGCACCGAGTCCGTGTTCGCGCTGTCCAACGGACATGTCGGGCTGCGCGGCAATCTCGACGAGGGGGAACCGCACGGCATCCCCGGGACGTACCTGAACTCCGTCTACGAACTGCGCCCGCTGCCGTACGCGGAGGCCGGGTTCGGCTACCCCGAGTCGGGGCAGACGATGATCGACGTCACCAACGGGAAGATCATCCGTCTGCTCGTCGACGACGAGCCGTTCGACGTCCGCTACGGCTCGCTGCTCCGCCACGAGCGCACTCTCGACCTTCGCGCGGGCACCCTGAACCGGGTGGCCGAATGGCGCTCGCCCGCCGACCGCGTGGTCCGGATCTCCTCCACCCGACTGGTCTCCTTCACCCATCGCTCGATCGCCGCGATCGCCTACGAGGTGACGGCCCTCGACGGGCAGGCCCGGCTGGTCCTGCAGTCCGAACTGGTGGCCAACGAGGAACAGCCCGGTTTCGCCAGCAGCGATCCGCGGGTGACCGCCGTCCTCGCCTCGCCGCTGGAACCGCTCGAGCACGACGTCCAGGGCACCCGGCTGCTGCTGCTGCACCGGACCCGGCACAGCGGCCTGCGGATCGCGGCCGCGGCGGACCACCGGATCGAGTCGGACGACGGCGTCGGGGTGCAGGTCGGCTCCGAGGGCAGGGCGGAGTGGGGCCGGGTGACGGTCACGGCGGTGCTTCAGCCGGGGCAGACGCTGCGGCTGCTGAAGTTCGTCAGCTACGGCTGGTCCTCCCAGCGATCCACGCCGGCCCTGCGGGACCAGGTGGCCGCCGGCCTGACCGGCGCCATCCACACCGGTTGGCAGGGACTGGTCGACGACCAGCGCCAGTACCTGGACGAGTTCTGGGCCGGGGGCGACGTCGAGGTCGAGGGCGACCCGCAGTTGCAGCAGGCGGTGCGCTTCGCGCTGTTCCACGTGCTGCAGTCCGCGGCCCGGGCCGAGGAGCGGCCGATCGCCGCGAAGGGCCTGACCGGGCCCGGCTACGACGGCCACTCCTTCTGGGACACCGAGGCCTTCGTGCTTCCGGTGCTCATCCACACCGCCCCGCACGCCGCCGCCGACGCCCTGTGCTGGCGGCGGCTGATCCTGCCCGAGGCCCGGAAACGAGCCCGGCTGCTCGGCCTGGAAGGCGCCACCTTCCCCTGGCGCACGATCAACGGCGCCGAATGCTCCGGGTACTGGCCGGCAGGGACGGCGGCCTTCCACATCAACGCCGACGTCGCCGACGCCGTGGTGCGCTACCACGACGCCACCGGGGACGACGCCTTCGACGAGCGGGTCGGCCTGGAACTGCTGGTCGAGACGGCGCGACTGTGGCGCTCGCTGGGCCAGTTCGACCGCGACGGCGGGTTCCGGATCGACGGGGTGACCGGACCGGACGAGTACAGCGCGATCGCGGACAACAACGTCTACACCAACCTGATGGCCCAGCGGAACCTGCGCTCCGCCGCCGAGGGCGCGCGCCGGTATCCCGGGCGCGCGGCCGAGCTCGGCGTCGACGAGAAGGAGATCGAGGCCTGGTGCCGCTGCGCCGACGCCGTGGTCATCCCCTTCGACGAGGCGCTCGGCGTGCACCCGCAGGCCGAGGGGTTCACCCGGCACGCGGTGTGGGACTTCGCCGGGACCCGCCCGGACCAGTACCCGCTGCTGCTGCATTTCCCGTACTTCGACCTGTACCGCAAGCAGGTGATCAAGCAGGCGGACGTCGTCCTGGCGATGCAGACCCGGGGAGACGCGTTCACACCTGAGCAGAAGGCGGCCAACTTCGAGTACTACGAGCGGCTGACCGTGCGGGACTCCTCCCTGTCGGCGTGCACCCAGGCGGTGCTCGCCGCCGAGGTCGGCCACCTCGGCCTGGCCTACGACTACGCCACCGAGGCCGCGTTCATGGACCTGCACGACCTGGAGAACAACACCCGGGACGGGTTGCACATCGCCTCGCTGGCCGGCGCCTGGATGGCGATGGTCGCCGGGTTCGGCGGGATGCGCGACCATGACGGCGTCCTGATCTTCGCCCCGCGTCTGCCGCCCGGGCTGACCGGGCTGGCCTTCACCATCACCCACCGCGGCAACCGGTTGCGGGTGCAGACCGACGGCCGGCAGGCGACCTACACGCTGACCGACCACCGCAGCCACCTCGAACTGATCCACCACGGCGAGCTGCTGACGCTGACCCCCGAAACCCCGGTGACCCGGCCGGTACCGCCCGCTCCCGCCCGACCCGCGCCGACCCAGCCGGTGGGGCGCGCGCCGCGGCGGAGCGCGACGTGGCCGGATCCGCCGTCCGATCTCTGAGCTCTGAGAGCGCCGGCCGGAGGCCACAGCGAATCGGCCTAGACTCATTTGGGCCCGGAATGTCACATTCGGGCCGAACGGCCGACTGACGCGATCGTGACGGAGCACCTGCCGTCCCGGCACGGAGAGGGACATGATCAAGCGTCCGAGGTGGGTGCCGGAGGGGATCGTCCTGGTGGCGCCTGCCTCGCTCGGGTGGGTGCCGTGACCTCCGGATTGGACCTGTTCACCGCCCGATGGGCCCGCGCGGTGGCCGACGCCGGCCCCTCGTCGATGACGTCGGCGCAGGTCAGCGCCCTGCTCGGGGAGCTGGCCCAGCAGTTGAGCCGGGCGCTTCGATCGACCCCGTTCGACCCCTCGGCCGGCTACCGGGTGGGGGCTGCGCTGGTCGCCGCGGACCTCACCGGGCCGGCCGCCATCGAGCGCTCGGTGTGCGCGCTGGCGCGACTGCCCGCGGATCTCGGCTACGCCGACAGCGAGGTGCACGAGCGGCTGCCCCGGCTGCAGGGAGCGCTGGCCGCCGGGTACGCCGAGGCGCTGGGTCTGCGCACGCGGCGGGAGCAGGAGGCGATCGGCCGCGAGGCGCTGGACGCCCGGCGCGAGGCGGAGCGGGCGCTGCGGGAGAGCGAGGCGCGCTTCCGCACCGTGTTCGCGGGAACCGCGATCGCCATCTCGATCGGCGACACCACAGGCAGGGTCCTGGCGGTCAACCCGGCGTTCTGCGCGCTGCTGGGGTACTCGGAGGAGGAGTTCCGCGGGGGCAAGATCAGCGACTTCCTGCATCCGGACGACCTCCCGGTGGTGCAGGAGACGATCTCCCGGGACCTGGTCTGCGGCGCCGAGGACCGCGTCGTCCTGGACACCCGCTTCCTGCGCAAGGACGGCGAGGTGGTCTGGGCGCACGTCGGCGTCTGTCTGGTGCGGGACGAGGCCGGCGCCCCGAACTGCCTGGTGGCGCTGGGCGAGGACGTCACCGAGCGCCATGACCTGCAGGAACGGCTCACCTACCAGGCGCGTCACGACCCGCTCACCGGCCTGCCCAACCGGGCGCTGTTCCTCACCCGGCTCACCGAGGTGTACGACGACGCCCCCGACTCGCAGCGGGTCGGGCTGTGCCTGGTCGACCTCGACGGCTTCGCCCAGTTCAACGACAGCCTGGGCCACGAGGTCGGCGACCTGGTGCTGGTGCTGGCCGCCGAGCGGCTGGCCGGTTGCGTCGCCGGCCCCGGTCACGTGCTGGCCCGGCTCGGCGGGGACGAGTTCGCCGTCCTGATCCCCGACGCGGCCGGCAGCGCGGAAGTGGTCGAGCTCGCCCGGCGGATCCTGTCCGCCTTCGCCGAGCCCGTGGCGGTCGGCGACCACCGGCTGTCCGTGGGCGTCAGCATCGGGGTCGTGGACCGCACAGTCGGCGAGCACGGCGGCGGGGTCCCGCTGATCGGGCAGATCGAGAACTCCGAGCCGGCCCACCTGATGTGCGCCGCGCACCTGGCGCTGAGCTGGGCGAAGGCCGACGGACGGCGTCGCTGGGCCGCCTTCGACCCCGAGCGCCAGGCGCGCGAGATGACCCGCCACGCGCTGGCCGCGATGATCCCGGCCGCGGTCGAGCATCACGAGTTCCTGGTGGAGTACCAGCCGCTGGTGGCCCTGCCCGACGGCCGGCTGCGCGGCGCGGAGGCGCTGGTCCGCTGGCGCCACCCCACGCTGGGGCTGCTCGAGCCCGAACAGTTCATCGGCCTGGCCGAGGAGTCCGACGCGATCGTCACCCTGGGCCGGCAGGTGATGCAGCAGGCGATCGCCGAGGCCGCCGGCTGGTGCCGGGCCCGCCGGGCAGGCGAGGAGCCGGTCTACGTCAGCGTCAACGTCTCGGCCCGGCAGGTGGGCGAGCCGCAGCTGGTCGAGGACGTGCTGGCCACGCTGGAGGAGTGCGGGCTGGAGGCCCGGCTGCTCCACCTGGAGATCACCGAGTCCGCGGTGCTGGGACCCGCGGCACACGCGGTCAGCACCCTGCTGCGGCTGTCCGAGGCCGGCGTCCGGATCGCCGTCGACGACTTCGGCACCGGCTACTCCAACCTCGCCTACCTGCGAGACCTGCCGGTGCACGAGCTGAAGCTGGCCAGCAGGTTCGTGCACGGCCTGCACCCGTCCGACCCGGCGGGCTCGGTGGACGAGCGGATCGTCGCCGCCCTGGTCTCGCTGGCCCACACCCTGGGGCTGGTGGTGATCGCCGAGGGGGTGGAGACCCGGGCCCAGGCGGAGCGGCTGAGGGCGCTGGGCTGCGACCTGGCCCAGGGCACCCTGCTCGCGGCGCCCTGCCCGCCGGAGCAGATGGCCCGGCTGCTGCGCTCCGGCGACCGGCTGGGACCCGTCTGAGTCGACCCTGATTCGACACAGGCGCAGTTCGTGATATCCCTCGTGATGTGCCGCTCAGTGTCGGGGGTTGTCCGCGCGCCGTCCTGCGGGAAGGGTTTGGGACACCCGATACAACCCGACGCCCGTTGCCGTCTCCGTGAGAGGAACCAGCCCAGGTGAGCGATCAGCCAGTAACCACGGCCGAACAAGTCCGCAGGCTGTACGAGGACGCCGAGGCGCAGGCGGCCTCGGCGGCGGAGGAGCTGGTCTCGAGCAACAGTTTCGGCGAGCTCCTGGCGATGACCACAGGGAACATCGTGGCCTTCTCGAAGATGGCCGCCGACGGCATGGACCAGCTGCTGGCCAACCTCCGGGTCGCGGGCCGGGCGGACATCGCCGCCCTCGGCCGTCAGGTGGCCCGTACCGAGGACAAGCTGGAGCAGCTGCTGCAGGCGATCCGGGTCCTGGAGGACAGCGTGCGGGCCCTGGAGGAGCGCCTCCCGCCGCCGGCCGAGGAGTCCGGCCAGGGCGCCGGCGGGCGTTCGGGCACCCAGGCGGCGAGGTCCGCCGCGGCCCGGCGGGCTGCTGTCGCGGCGGCCGGAGGCACCCGCGACCAGTCCAGCGCGCGCACCGGATCGGACCAGTGATGGACGGTCCGCTGGGGCCGGTGATGAGCGGCGTCCAGGAGCTGTGGCGGCTGCCCGGCCATCTGGCCGAGACCACGAACATCCTGCTCACCACCGATGACGCGCAGATCGGCGCGACCCCCAAGGACGTCGTGTGGACCCATCGCGACATCACGCTGTACCGCTACCGCAGCCGGCAGCGCCGGTACTCGGTGCCGGTGCTGCTGGTGTTCGCGCTGATCAACCGGCCGGACATCTTCGACCTGCGGCCCGGGCACTCCTTCGTGGAGTACCTGGTCGACGCCGGCTACGACGTCTTCCTCATCGACTGGGGGATTCCGGGTGACGAGGACGCCGACCTGGGCCTGGCCGAGTACGTCTGCGACGAGCTGCACTGGGGGATCCGGGAGACCCTGCGCGCCAGCGGTAGCGACGAGGTGACCCTGGTCGGATGGTGCATCGGGGCAACGCTCTGCGCGATCTACGGTGCGCTGCACCCCGACGGCCCGGTGCGCAACCTCGTGCTGCTGACGATGCCCGTGGATACCAGCGACAGCGTGTACACCACCTGGGTGGGCCGCGACTCCTTCGATGTCGATCTGCTGGCCGACACGTACCCCGCGATTCCCGGCGGCATGATCGACTGGGCGAACAAGCTGATGAAGCCCGTGACCAACTACGTCACCACCAGGCGGCGGCTGTTCGATTCGGTGCGCGCGGGCACCGTCAACCGGGTCGCCTACCAGTCCATGGCGAAGTGGGTGGGCAACAACCCGCCGTTCCCCGCGAAGGCGTACCGTGAGTGGATCACCTGGATGTACAAGGAGAACCGGCTGGTCAAGGGGACGCTGCGGCTGCGCGACCAGACGGCGGACCTGGGGAGGATCCGACAGAGCGTGCTGGTCGTCACCGCGGGTGAGGACCACATCGCACCGCGGCACTCCACGCTCCCGTTCCTCGACCTCATCTCCAGCACCGACGTGACCCACTTCGACCGGCCGGGCGGGCACATCGGGCTGATGGCCGGGTCCAAGGCCCGGGGCGAGATCTGGCCGCACCTCGCGGAATGGCTCGAGGAGCGCTCCGATCCGAGGAGGACCCCATGATGGACGACGAGGGACTGCAGGGGCGGGTCGCCTTGGTCACCGGCGGGATCCGCGGCATCGGCGCCGCCATCTCACACCGGCTGGCGGCGGACGGTGCCGCGGTGGCGTGCGGGTACTCCAGAGAAACCGAGCGCGCCAATGCCTTCCTGGCCGAGATGAAGGAGAACCACCCGAAGGCCGAGGCGACCCTGCACCAGGGCAACATTGCGAACCCCGACGACTGCCGCCGGATCATCGCGGAGGTGATCGAACAACACGGCAGGCTCGACATCCTGGTGAACAACGCGGGTATCACGATCGACAAGCTCGTCGAGAAGCTGACCGACGACGACTGGCAGAAGGTGATCTCGGTCAACCTGAGCGGCGCCTTCTACCTGTCCCAGGCGGCGATGGCGCACATGCTCGAACGCGGTTCGGGCCGGATCATCTGCGTGTCGTCGGTGATCGGCGAGACGGGCAACGTCGGTCAGGCCAACTACGCCGCCGCGAAGGCCGGGCTGCTCGGTCTCACCAAGACCCTGGCCCGGGAGGCCGCCTTCCAGCTCTCACGGTCGGGCAAGCTCACCGAGGACGGTATCGGGCTGACGGCCAACGCCGTGACCCCCGGGTACATCGCCACGGAGATGGTCGAGGCGATGCCGGAGAAGGCGATGGCGAGGATCACCGGCCAGGTGCCGCTGGGCCGTCTGGGTCGCCCCGAGGAGGTGGCGCGGGTGGTCAGCTTCCTGGCCGCGGACGGCTCGTCCTACATCACCGGCGCGGTCTACGAAGTCAACGGCGGCCTCTACATGTGACGCCCCGGCCGGGTGCGACATGCGTCACACCCGCTCCGGCCGGGAACGGACCCGCGTCTGACCTGCGTTGCCGTGGTCGGCGGGCAGGGCAGCGCTCGGATGGACCTATCCCCCTGGAATTAGCAAGTTAGCTGATGTGTTGCTAATATCGAGGGAACAAAGGAACATCGGAGAGGAGCCCATCATGTCCAACGAGACCAAGATCCCCGTCGGCTTCGACGTCGCTGCGTTCGAGGAGACCGCGGGTCGGGTGCGCGAGTTCAACGCGCGCCTGCTCGAGTCCTCCAAGGTCGCTGGTTTGGCCGGCCTCGACGCCTACGAGAAGGCAGTGAAGAGCCTGGTCGACTTCGAGCAGACCGTGGCCGGGGCCACCCAGGTCGAGTGGGTGTCGACGCTTGCGAACACCCACGCGAAGTTCATCCAGGAGGTCAGCTCCGCGTACACAGAGGGTGCGCGCTCGCTGCTGAAGTGATCCCATCGTCGGGGGCGGGCCGGAAACCGCCCCCGACGGTCCGGTGTCAGCGGTGCCCCGGTGGGTCATCGACCCGCGGCGGCCACCGCTGATCACTGTTCTTGTGCGTCGTTTGTCGCGCGTCGTTTGTTGCGCGTCGTCCTGCGGCGCGCTCATCGCACCACGTCTGAACGACGTCAGATGACGTCGTTCAGACTGGCCACGGCGGGCGTCCTGCTCGGCGGACGGCTCACCGGGAGTGCCGGACCGTGTTGGCGTCGACGAACGCCTTGTAGACCTCCATCAACGCACGGCGCTGGGCCGCGGTGAGTTCCGAGGCCGCCGCGATGGCCGTCGGAAGGTCGAGGTCGACCTCCGGCTCCTCGGGGGCCGGGACGTATCCGGCCTCGCTGTAGAGGGCGTCCGCCGTGGTCGCCAGGCTCTCGGCGATCGCGTTGAGCACCGCCTCGGACGGCGCCCGCAACCCCCGTTCGATCTGCGACAGGTACGGGTTGGAGATCCCGACCGCGCTGGCCAGCTGGCGCATCGGCAGCGCGGCCAGCTCCCGCTGCTGGCGGATGATCGCGCCGAGGGCGGTGTGCGGGCCACGCTGCTGGGGCATCCACACATCGTAGATTCGCCCGCGCCGGTGCCGGGCCGGCCGCGTCCCATGCCCACGGTGTGACACCGTGCGCACGGTGCCGGGCTGGCCGCGTCCCATGCCCACGGTGTGACACCGTGGGCAAAGGTGGACCACGGTGTCACACCGTGGGCATAGCGGATGCGCACGCCGCCGCACAGTCCCCACGCCGCCGCACAGTCCCCACGCCGCCGCACAGTCCCCACGCCCCGAATGAGCACGGTGTCACACCGTGCGCGCAGGAAGAGCACGGTGTCACACCGTGGGCATAGCGGATGCGCGTAACGCCGCACAGTCAGCGGCACGGTGGCCCGCGCACGATCGTCCCGGCACTCGCGTGGCGTGCCCGGCACGAGAGCCTGCGGAGCGCTCACTCCTGGGCGTTGATCACGTAGCCGATCAGCGCGGCCATCTGGTTGACGATGCCCGGGACGCCCCGGATCTGGTCCTGGGGCCCGCGACCGGTGAACAGCACCGGACCGTAGAGCGCCCGCCCTGGCTGCCCGCCGATCGTGCCCGCCAGCCGCTGCGCCCGCTGGTTGCGGGCGATCCCCGCCTCCTGGGCGCCGGCGCCGACGAAGGCCATCCAGGAGACCGGTTCCGCCTCGACCAGCGGGCGGATCCGCTGCGGGCGGCCGCCGAGCAGCTCCTCGAACCGCGCGGAGGCCACGTCGGTCAGCTGCATCGGCCGGCCCGAATCGGCCGGCACCAGCAGCACCCGGACGACGCCGCTCACCGTCCAGGTCATCGGTGCCGCCCCGTCACGGTGCAGATCATGGCATGCCGCCCGCCCGGCACCGGGCTCCCGGCAGCCCGGCGAGCCGGTGCGGCGTGCCCGTCGCGCTCCCCTCGTGGCGCTACGTTCGGTTCGTGGTGATCCGGCCGTGAGGTGGGACCAGCTGGTGCCGCACGCAGCCTCGCTCGGGTTCGTCCCCCGCGAGCAGGTGCGCTGGCTGGCCCCGGGCGAACTGTGGCGGACCGCGGTCAAGGTCGCGCTGTCCTCGGTCTTCTCCAACTACCTCGACAAGCGGGAACTGCAGGGCACGCTCGACCCCCGCCTGCTCGCGATCGGGCCGGACGCCGACGGCGGGTGCTGGCTGGACTTCGTCGCCGACCTGGGTGACGGGTTCGACGCCACCTACACGGTGGCCTGGCTGCTCGCCCGACCCGAGCTCCGGCTGCCCGGGCACCCCGACCCGCTGCTCCGGGGGGCGGGGCTGGTGTTCGGCGGCGACGAGGTCTATCCCACCCCCTCCGCGACCCAGTACGAGGACCGGCTGCGCGGGCCCTACCGCGCCGCCCTCCCAGTGGCCGACGACGCGCCGCTGCTGGTCGCGCTGCCGGGCAACCACGACTGGTACGACGGGCTGACCGCGTTCGTGCGGCTGTTCGGCCAGGGCCGGCAGGTCGGCGGGTGGCGCACCGGCCAGTCGCGCAGCTACTTCGTCGTCGAGCTGCCCCAGCGCTGGTGGCTGGTCGGGCTGGACACCCAGCTCGGCACCGACATCGACGAGCCGCAACGGCTGTTCTTCCGGCAGCACCTGACCGCCCGGCTGCGGCCCGGTGACGGTGTGATCGTCTGCGCCCCCGCGCCGACCTGGGTGTACTCCAACCAGCAGCAGCCCGACGAGTTCAACACGATGCACTGGTTCGATCGCAGGATCGTCCGGGAGCGCCAGGAGATGCCCGGTGCCCCGCCCGTCCCGACGGGGGCCAGGGTCAGGCTGTGGCTGACCGGCGACCGGCACCACTACGCGCGCTACGTACCGGCCGAGGAGTACCCGGACGGCGCGCCGCCTCCGCGTGCGCCCACCACGGGCAGCCAGTTCGTCACCTGCGGGCTCGGCGGGGCCTACCTCGCGGCGACCCACAGCCTCCCCGACCGGCTCACCCTGCCCCCGGCGACCTCCCGCTTTCCCGACCCGACCCCGCAGCGGTACCGGCTGGCGGCCTGCCATCCCGACGCCGCGACGTCCCGGCGGTTGCGACTCGGCGTCCTCGCCCCGAACGCGCGCGGGATCGCCTGGCGCAACCCCGGATTCTGGCGGCTGGCCGGAGCGCTGCACGGGGCCCTGTTCCTGATCCTGGCCGGGGTGCTCGGGCTGTTCCTGGGCCGGACCCCGGCGACCGCACTGCGCACCGCCTCCGCCGCCGACGTCTGGCAGCTGGCCGGGCAGGCCGGGGTCTGGTTCGCGGTCGTCGTCGTCGGGTGGACGCTGCGCCCGGTGCTGAGCCGGCACGTGCCGAGGGTCCCGGTGCTGGCGGCCGTGGGTGTGGCGGTGCAGGTGCTGCTCGGGTTCGCCACGCTCGCCGTGGCGGTGCAGGTGCCGTGGTCGGTGCACACCCCGGACTGGGTCCTGCTCGGCGCCTGCGTCGCCGCCACGGTCGTGGTCACCGGGCTGCTCGGGTGCTACGCCTTCGCCGGCACGATCCTGCTGGCGGCGCACGGCCAGCTGGCCGAGCTGCAGATGTCCGCCCAGGCGATCGAGGACCACAAGGGGTTCCTCCGGATCAGGGTGGACGGCGACGGCGGGCTCACCGTGTTCCCGATCGTGATCGATCAGATCTGCCGGGACTGGGAGCTCGAACCGTCGCCCGGCGCCGCGCAGGAGCGGCCGGTGCCCGCCACCGAGCTGCGGCCGAGGCTGATCGAGGCGCCGTTCGAGATCTCCCGCACGGAGTGACCCCGCCCGCGGCGGCAGCGCCGGTCAGTGATCGGCGAGCACCTGGCCGAGCGTGCGGCCGCGGGCCATCACCAGCTCGTCGCGCAGCTGCCCGACGATGCAGCGCAGCTCGACGTCGCCCAGCCGGTCCAGATCGTCCAGCACCCGGGACGCCGCGGCCAGCGCGTCGTCGTCCAGTTGCCGGGACACCCCGGCTGCCGCGATCTCCTGGATCGCCGTGTTGATGTGCTCGCGGACGTCCGGGTGGACGGCGACCAGGAACTCCAGCTGGCGCTCGTGCGCGGTGTAGAGGCGCCGGTAGCGGCGCCCCACCCGGGTGCTCGCCAGCTGCCCCCGCAGCTGTTGCGGCACGGGTACGCGGTCCACCGGAATGGTCATCGTCCTCACCCCCTCATGTCCCAGGAGCCGATTGCCCGCCTGTGGATACTTCGGCCCTGAAATGGATGAGGATTGCCCGTCCGGTCCAGGAATGTCCGGGACGCGTCCCGCGTGGTGCACGCCTGCCTCGCTCGTCGTCGTTCGCTACCTCGTGCACGCGCCTGGCGGCCGACTCGAGTCGACATGTCAGACCCGCGTAGGACAGTGGGACCGATCCGGCGCCTTGGGCCGGCTGGCACGATGACCCGGGCGAGCCCCATCAAATCGCTGCACAGCGTACACAAAGAGATGCAGGGAGTCACATCAGGCGTATGGACGAACACCGAATCCATGTCGCGGCCGAGCCTACGACGCTCCCCGGACCCCTGATGACGGGGGTCGGGCCGCGCCCCGACCGGCCCCATCGGCCGGCCACCGTGCGCTCCGAGAGCGACGTCCACGGGTTCGTGGCCAGGACGTTCTTCAAGATCGGCCCTCCCGGGACGGTCGGCATCGAGTCCGAGTGGTTCGTCGTGGACGACGACCATCCGGGCGACGCGGTACCCGTGGAGCGGGTCCGCAGGCTCCTGGCCGGTGGCGAGGTCCTTCCCGCCGCCGGCATCGTCACGTTCGAGCCCGGCGGCCAGGTCGAGCTGAGCACGGCTCCCGCCGCCGGCATCGCGGCCGCCGTCACCGGGCTGGCGGCGGACCTCGGCGTCGTGGCCGGTCGGCTGGCCGGCTCCGGCCTGCGTCTGGTCGCCGCCGGCACCGATCCGCTGCGCCGACCGGCCCGGCAACTGGACGAGCAGCGGTACGCGGCGATGGAGGCCTACTTCGACACCCAGGGTCCCGCGGGCCGGGCGATGATGACCACCACCACCGCGGTCCAGGTGTGCCTGGACGCCGGCGCCGGGCCCGCCGATGTGCGCCGTCGCTGGTGGCTGGCCAATGCGCTCACCCCGCTGCTGGTGGCCGCCTTCGCCAACTCCCCGCTGCACGGCGGCCGGCCGACCGGCTACCGGTCGGCCCGCACGGCGATCTGGCAGCGGATCGATCCGACGCGCACACGCAGCCCGCAGGGCGAGGACCCGGTGGAGGCCTACGCCCGGTACGCGCTCGACGCGCGAGTGATGGTGGTCCGGCGGGAGGCCGGAGGCTGGCTCGCCGACCCGGGCGTGACGTTCCGGGAATGGGTGTGCGGCGGCCTGCCCCGTCCGCCCACCGAGGACGACCTCGGCTACCACCTGACCACGCTGTTCCCTCCGGTGCGGGCCCGGGAGTGGCTGGAGCTGCGCGCCATCGACGCGCTGCCGCCGCCGTGGTGGCAGGTGGCGGTCGGGGTGTGCGCCGCCCTGCTGGACCACCCGGCGGCCTCGGCCACCGCCACGACCGTGGTGGACCGGCTGGGCTGGGCGGACCTGGCGGCACCCGGCCGGGGGAACGGGGCGGCCCGCTGGAGCGGGTCCGGCCCGCCGGACCGGGCGCTCGCGCTGGACCGGGCCGCGCGCCTCGGCATGGCCGACCCCGGCCTGCGCCGCGCCGCGTCGTCCTGCCTGGCCGCGGCCGCCGCCGCGCTGCGCCGAACACCCCAGACCGCCGGGCTGGCCGGGTGCGTCGAGGCCTACGCCGAACGCTTCGTCGAGCGCGGCCGGACACCGGCGGACGACGTGCTCGACGCCTTCCGCGCGGGCGTACCGCCCTGGCGGGCCGTGCAGGCCGCCGGCGAGCCCGCGCCACCGATCAGGCAGCAGGAGGAGACACATGACTGAGCGGTCCGTGAGCCACGTGCCGGAGGCGGGGACGCCGGGCGGCCTGCCCGGCGAGCCGACCGGCGAGGCCGAGACCAAGCAGATGCTCGCCGAGGAGCTGGAGCGGGTGCGCCGGCGCAGCACCGGGCTGACCACCGACGTGCTCGACGAGGCCGAGCTGACCCGGCAGCACTCCGCGCTGATGTCGCCGCTGGTGTGGGACCTCGCCCACGTCGGCAACTACGAGGAGCTCTGGCTGCTGCGGGCCGCGGCCGGGCTGGAACCGATCCGCCCGGAGATCGACAGCCTCTACGACGCCTTCGAGCATCCGCGCTCGCAGCGGCCGAGCCTGCCGCTGCTGCGGCCGGCGGAGGCGGGCAGCTACATCGGGCTGGTCCGCTCCAGGGTGCTCGACAGCCTGGACGGCGTCCGGCTGAGCGACGGCAACCCGCTGCTCGCCGGCGGCTTCGTGTACCGGATGGTGGTCCAGCACGAGCACCAGCACGACGAGACGATGCTGGCCACCCACCAGCTGCGCCGGGGCGCCGCGGTGCTGGACGACGTCCCGCCCCAGCCGCCGCCACCTGATGTCGTGGGCCTGCCCGCGGAGGTGCTGGTGCCCGGGGGGGAATCGGTGATGGGCACGTCGGCGGATCCGTGGGCGTACGACAACGAGCGGCCGGCGCACGTGGTCCGGCTGGATTCCTTCTGGATCGACACCACCCCGGTGTCCAACGCCGCCTACCTGCGGTTCGTCGAGGCCGGCGGGTACGACCAGCCGCGCTGGTGGACCGCGGGCGGCTGGCAGTGGCGCACCGCGTCGGGCAAGCGGGCGCCGGCGTTCTGGGTCCGCGACGGCGGCACCTGGCTGCGGCGCAGGTTCGGGCGGGTGGAGCCGCTGCCGCCGGACCAGCCGGTGGTCCACGTCTGCCTGCACGAGGCGCAGGCCTACGCCCGATGGTCCGGACGGCGGCTGCCGTCCGAGGCGGAGTGGGAGAAGGCCGCGTCGTGGGATCCCGTCTCCGGCCGGGCGCGCCGCTACCCCTGGGGGGACGACCCGCCGGACCCGGACCGCGCCAACCTCGGCCAGCGGTACCACCAGCCGGCGCCGGTCGGCAGCTACCCGCGGGGCGCCTCGGCCTACGGGGTGCGGCAGATGCTCGGCGACGTCTGGGAGTGGACCAGCACCCCGTTCGGCGAGTACCCGGGCTTCGTCACCTTCCCCTACCGGGAGTACAGCGAGGTCTTCTTCGGCCCAGACCACACCGTGCTGCGCGGCGGGTCCTGGGCGACCGACCCGGTGGCGTGCCGGACGACGTTCCGCAACTGGGACTACCCGATCCGGCGGCAGATCTTCGCCGGGTTCCGGACGGCCCGGGACGCCGCGGCAGGGGAGGGCTGATGTGCCGGCACCTGGCCTGGCTCGGCGCGCCGCGCACGCTCGCGGATCTGGTGCTGGAGGGGGAGTGCTCGCTGCTGGTGCAGTCCTACGCGCCGCAGGAGCAGCGGTTCGGCACGGTCAACGCCGACGGGTTCGGCGCCGGGTGGTACGTGCCGACCAGGGCGGAGCCGGTGCGCTACCGGCGGGCCCAGCCGATCTGGACCGACGCCTCCTTCGCCAGCCTGGCCGGGACGGTGGCCAGCGGCTGCGTGCTGGCCGCCGTCCGCTCCGCCGGGGTCGGCACGCCGGTGGAGGAGACCGCCACCGCACCGTTCACCGCCGGGCGCTGGCTGTTCAGCCACAACGGGCGGGTCGAGGACGTCGCCGCGGCTCGCCGGCTGCTGCCGGCCGACCGGCCGGAGGTTGAGTCCGCCGTGGACTCCGCCGTCCTGTGGGCGCTGGTGCTGCACCGGCTGCGTGCCGGCGAGGGGATGGCGGGCGCCCTGGCCGGCGTGGTCACCGAGGTCGCCGGGCGGGCCGGCGGCCGGCTCAACCTGCTGGCCACCGACGGCGAGCAGCTGGTGGCCACCCGGTGCGGGGACACCTTGTACGTCAACCCCTGCCCGGACGGGGTGCTGGTCGCCTCCGAACCCACCTCGCAGGGGGACGGTGCGCGCTGGACCCCGGTCCCGGACGGCTGCGTCGTGGTGGCCGAGCGGGCCGGTCTGACGATCACGGCACTGGACGGGGTGGCGGCAGCAGGGAGGAGATCTTGACCACCTGGACGCAGATCCCCGGCGGGATCACCCTCGACCGGTACCTGGCTCCCGGCGACACCCGGTCGGCGCTGCTGCGCGACGTCCGGGTGGGGCTGACCGCCGAGCCCAAGTGGCTGCCGCCCAAGTGGTTCTACGACGAGGCGGGCAGCGAGCTGTTCGAGCAGATCACCCGGCTGCCGGAGTACTACCCGACGGCGCGGGAGCGCGCCGTCCTCACCGCGCATGCCGGCGACATCGCCCGGTCCAGCGGTGCCGACGTGCTGGTCGAGCTGGGCAGCGGGTCGGCCGAGAAGACCCGGCTGCTGCTCGACGCCCTGCTGCGCGAGGGCGCCCTGTCCGGCTACGTGGCCCTCGACGTCTCCGAGTCCGCGCTGGTCGCCGCCGCGCAGCGGATCCGCGCGGACTACCCCGGGATCGAGCTGCGGGCCCTGCTCGGGGACTTCGAGCGGCACCTCGGCCGACTGCCCCGACGCGGGCGGAGGCTGATCGCCTTCCTCGGCGGGACGATCGGCAACCTGGTGCCCACCGAGCGGGCGGTCTTCCTCGCCGAGATCGCGACGGGCCTGCGGCCGGGGGAGGGGTTCCTGCTCGGCACCGACCTGGTCAAGGGCAGCCCGGGTCACCGCACCCGGCTGGTTCGTGCCTACGACGACGCCGCCGGCGTCACCGCCCGGTTCAACCTCAACGTCCTGCGGGTGGTCAACCGCGAACTCGGCGCGGACTTCGATCCGGACGGGTTCCGGCACGTGGCGCTGTTCGACGAGGCCGAGGAGTGGATCGAGATGCGGCTGCGCTCCACCGGCGACCAGGTGGTCTGGATCCCCGATCTGGCTCTGGCGGTGCGATTCGCCGAGGGGGAGGAGCTGCGCACCGAGATCTCCGCCAAGTTCACCCGGCAGCGGCTGGAGTCCGAGTTCGCGGCGGCGGGGCTGCGGCTGGCCCGGTGGTGGACCGATCCGGACGGCGACTACGCGGTGTCGCTGGCGGTTCCCCGCTGATTCCCGGCTGATTCCCGGCTGATTCCCGGCTGACGCCGTCCGGGCAGACGCCGCGGCCAGCGGTCCGGGGATCGACTCCGGCCTGACCGCTGGCCGCGACCGCCATCGTCTCACGGCCGTTGGGGCAGTGCGACAGTTTGTGTTTCGCTGGGCGAAGCGGATGCCGGATTACGCGCCACCGCCGGAGCTGTCCCAGCCGAAGCCGGCCAGCAGCTCGGCCGTGCTGTGGTGCTCGACGTCGGGCACCAGCTCGGGCGCGGTCTCGGCGACCACCTGGCGGACCCGAGCCGTGGCCAGCGGGCCCAGCCAGTCGTAGGCCTCGCCGAACAGGGCGCGAGCCTCCTTCCGCGGCCAGTCCCGGGGCATCAGCGCCAGCGGCAGTTGCGGGTCCATGCCGGGGAAGCGGCGGTAGGTGTCCATGATCTGGGTGCGCGCCACCAGCGCGTTCGAGGCGCTCACCCCGCCGGCCCGCAGGGAATGCATGACCGGAGCCCAGCGATCGAGGAACCCCCGGTAGGCGGCCACGATGCCGGCCAGGTCCCAGGCCTCGATCGGCGAGCGGATGTCGCTGCCGGACAGGGCTTCGCGGGCGCGCAGCACCGTGGCGCTGCCCACCTCGAGCTCGGCCATGGTGGCGCGGACCTCCTCGGGCGTGGTCCGCGGCGAGACCCACAGCCCGTCGTACAGCGGGGCGAACCCCTGCCAGCGCAGCCGGGAGCGCAGGAGGTGGCGGGTGTCCCGCCGCTCTTCGGGGAGGGAGAAGGCCACCACGGTCCACTCGCCGTCCCAGCTCTCGGCGTCCTGCGCGAAGGCGGCGATCCGCCGGGCCCCCCGGGCGAGCACGGCGGCGGCGTCGGCGGCCAGCCGGTAGTAGGTACGCCGGCCCTCCTTGGTGGGCTCGATGACCCCGCGCCGGGACAGCCGGCTCAGGGCGGCCCGCGCACCGACCTCGGAGATGCCGAACTCGCAGGTGAGCTCGACCAGCGCGGCGGACGGCACCATGGTCCGGCGGCGCAGGGTGTAGTCGGCGAGGAGGGTGATCATGAGGTGCTGCGGCGGCGAGCCGACCTGCGCACGCGGCAGGTCGACGCCGCCCGGATGGGCGGTATCGCGCCCGCTGGGGTCAGCCGCCACGCGTGGAGTATACGGGTGTCACGGCTCGCGGTCGGGGAGTGCGAGCCGTCCCGCCGCCGTCCGTTGCCGGCCGGCCGTCGCGGTACCCGGCGCGGGAGATCCCTTGCGTGGCACGGGATCCCGGCCCGCCGCGCGAGCGTGACGAGCACGGGTCGGGCCGCGAGCGCGTGACGTTCGGGGGTTCCGCCGTGAGCGCGACCGTCGCGCGTTCCGCGACGCAAGTGACCCTCACGGGGTCCGCCGGCCGCCGCGGAAACCAGAGCTCGGTGTCGACCAATGACACTTCATCTGGTGACCGTCTTGACATTCGCTACATGCTGGTGGGCACGGTGCCACACCGTGCGCGTGGGAAGGGCACGGTGTCACGCCGCTCGCGGAGAGGAGACGCCGGGAGTTGGACCATTCGCTGGCACCGGGGGCGTCGATCCGAAAGGATCTGTGCAGGGCCGGCACCGAACGCCCGCGACCTGATGGAGAGGTCGAGAGAGTGGGGACAGCCGTGACCGCACGCACCGAGGCGCCGTTCCGCGCGGACCACGTGGGGAGCCTGCTCCGGCCGCCCGAGCTGCTGGCCGCCCGCGAGCAGCGGGCCCGCGGTGAGATCGACGCCGAGCGCCTGCGCGAGGTGGAGGACGCGGCCATCCGCGACGTCGTCACGATGCAGGCGGACCTCGGGCTGCACACCGCCACCGACGGGGAGTTCCGCCGGGCGACCTGGCACATGGACTTCATCTACCAGCTGGGCGGGGTGGGCCGGGCCGACGACAGCCTGGTGATCAAGTTCCGCAACGAGCAGGGCGAGATCCAGTTCACCACCGCCGCGCTGCGGGTGAGCAGCCGGATCGGCCTGCCCAAGCCGATCTTCGCCGACGACTTCACGTTCTTGCGCGGCGTGGTCGCCGAGCAGAACGCCGCCGGCGCGGCGCTCACCGCCAAGCTGACCATCCCCTCGCCGAGCATGGTGCACTACCGCGGCGGCCGGGCGGCGCTGGATCCGTCCGTCTACCCGGACGAGGAGCAGTTCTGGGCCGATCTCAGCGCGGCGTACGCGGCGGAGATCCGGGCCATGGCCGGGCTGGGGTGCACCTACCTGCAGCTGGACGACACCAGCCTGGCCTACCTGAACGACCCCGAGCAGCGGGCGATCATCACCGCGCGCGGGGACGACGCCGAGCACCAGCACGAGCGGTACATCCGCCAGATGAACGCGGCGCTGGCCGGGCGGCCGCAGGGGATCAGGATCACCACGCACCTGTGCCGGGGCAACTACCGCTCCTCGTGGGCGGCCTCGGGCGGGTACGACTTCGTCGCCGAGGCGCTGTTCGGCGGGCTGGATGTGGACGGGTTCTTCCTGGAGTACGACGACGCGCGCTCGGGCGGGTTCGCACCGCTGCGCTTCGTGCCGCCGGGCAAGCTCGTCGTCCTCGGCCTGGTCACCACCAAGCGACCCGAGCTGGAGTCCAAGGACGAGCTGAAGCGCCGGATCGAGGAGGCAAGCCGGTACGTGCCGCTGGACCAGCTGTGCCTGTCCGGGCAGTGCGGGTTCTCCTCGACCGTGGAGGGCAACGTGCTGACCCGTGACCAGCAGATGGCCAAGCTCGAGCTGATCGTCCAGACGGCGGCCGAGGTCTGGGGCTGACCGGCGGGACGGGCCGGCACGGCGTGGGGGCGGGAACGGTCGATGGGCGCGGCGCAGGATCTTCGGGAGGAGGTCGCCGACCTTCCGGTCGAGGACTTCCGGATCCAGGACTTCCGGTTCGAGCGTGACTCCAGGCTCGGCCGGGACCTGCTGTTCCTGCTCAGCAACAACGACTGGGCCCGCAGGACCACCGAGAACGTCGACGTCGCCCGGGTCAGGGCGGTGGACACCGAGCTCGTGGTGGACGTCGACCTGTCCTACATCGCCCACGAGGCCTTCCGTCCCGAGCGCGGGCTGCTCTGGCTGCCGATCCTGGCCCTGCCGGCGCTGCACACCGCCGATCCCGAACCCCCCGGCGCACCGGCAGGGCGCAGCCGGTGGCGGCGCCGGCCCGCGCGGCCGAAGGCCACGCCGTCCGGCTGGATCACCAGCTTCGAGGTGAGCGACGCGGCCGGCACCCGCGTGACGAAGATCCCGCAGGCCGACGTGCACCACTGCCTGGCCGCCGCCCTCGCCGAGATCCTCTGGCCGCAGCTGCGCCGGCTCGCGGACTCGGCCGCCGAGGGTGCCGATCCGCGCGACCAGGTGGTGCTGCTGACCACCGCGATCCGGCGGGTCCTGCAGCGGCCGCTCACCCAGGCCGGCAACGAGGCGGACGTCGAGGTCGCCGACGCCGGGCCGGCGATGCTCGACGAGCCGGTGCCCGGAGAGGGCGGGCTGCGCCGGTTCGAGGGCCGGGTCACCGCCGCCCGGGCCGCGTTGCTGGAGGTTCTCGCCGCGGACGCCGAGACGCAGCGCCCGGTGCTGGAGTCGCGGGTGATGGAGATCGTCGATGCCCTGGTCGGCACGGTGCTGGTGGTCGTCGCGGTTGAGCGCACCCTGGTGCCGACGTCGTTCACGATCCGGGTGCCCGCCCGCGGGCTGGTCCGGCACAACGCCCCGGGCCGCCCGCTGCGGCCGCAGGCCCGGCTCCGGATCGACCTGCTCGCGGCGACCTCGCACGCGGACCGCCTGATCCGGCTGACCCTGCCGGTCGGGGTGAGCTGGGTCCCGGCGTCCGAGGACACCCGGCGCTCGGGAGTGGCCCGGATCGAGGTGCTGGCGCCGCTGCCGTTCGACCAGCTGCGCGCGCTGGTCCGCCAGGTCACCGCCTCGGCCGGGCCGGGGGAGCCGACCACGTGGGTGGAGCGGCGGCTGGCCGAGCTGGCCATCGACAAGGTCAATGCCGCGCTGGAGAGCATGCGCTACTACCTGGTGCCGGCGGGCGCCGTCCCCGGCACTGCCGGTGATCCGACCCGGGCCCTGGTGGAGCGGCTGACCCGGTTGCGGGCCCTGCTGCGCCGGGTATCGGTGTCCGGCAGCGTCCGGGCCCCCGCGCCGCTGCGGGATCAGCCGCCCGACGCCGCCAAGCTCGAGCTGCTGGCGTTCTGGGACGGCGGGAGCTGGCTTCCCCGCCGGCTGGAGCGCAGCTTCCTGGCCAACACCGTGGGGCCGGACACCGTCCTGCTGCGCGCGGCGGCGATCGAGGACTCGAACCAGCGGGCCGAACCGACCCGGGGCTCGCTCGACCTGGACGTGGCGGTGACCGACTCCACGGTCCTGGACACCGCACGGGACACCAACGCGCTCAACCTGCTGCTGCTGATCGCGGTCACCGGCCTGCTCACCTGGCACGCGATCGCGCAGCCGGCCGGGCGCGACCTCCAGCAGGACGTGCTGGCCACCGTGCTGACCCTGTTCCCGGCGATCCAGGCCAGCCGGATCGAGCGGCCCGACGTCACCACGCTGCGCGGCGTGCTGACCCAGCCCGGGTACTGGCTCAGCCTGGCCACCGCCGTCCCGCCGATCCTGCTGGCGGCCACCCTGACCGTGGTGCCCGAGCCGGTGACGGTGGTCGCGGCGCTGACCGCGACCGCCGTCCAGGGGTTCCTGCACCTGCTGATCTCGCGACGGGCCAGGATGCCGGCCGGCGGGGAGGCGACGTCCCGGCCCCGGTTCACCCTGACCACGTACGCCCCCGACCACGGCCGCTACGACGTCCTGCGCAGCACGTGGTGCCGCACCCTGTCGGCCGACGCCCTGAACCTCGGGCGCCCGGCGCACGCGCACGTCGTCCTCGGCCCCGCCGGGCCGGGCAGCCTGGCCGAGCTGCTGGTCGCCTCGCAGGGCGGAACCCTGCCCGGCGCCGGGGGCCGGCCGGGGACCGAGCCGTCGCCGGCCGCGGACGGCGAGGGGCCGCGCACCGTCGAGGGGGCGCGCTGGGAGCGGGCGCGGCTGATGGAACGGGTTCGCGAGCGCATGCGCGAGCGGGTTCCCGGCGCGCTGGAGCTGATCGAGAACGTGCCCTTCGTCTCCCGGGGCGGGGCCGTGGTGCCCGAGGCGAACCTGCTCGCCGTGCTGCGCGCCACCGCGGTGAGCGCGTCGATGACCCTACTGGTGTTCCGGGACCCGCCGGCCAGCCCCTGGCCGTTGAGCCAGCCGGCGCTGATCCGGCCCGTGCCGCTGGACCTCGGCCGGCTGGCCCCCTCGGACACCACCGAGTGGATCATCGAGGTGGAGGTCGGGATCCCGGCGGCCGCGGCGCTGGCCCTGCCCCTGGGCGAGCACCCCCTGGTGTACCTGGTGCGCGCCGCGCGGGAGAGCAACTTCCGGGTCCTGCTGATCCAGCTCCCGTCGCCGCCGCCCCGCAGGTCGGGGCCCGACCTGACGTGGATGCGGCTGCGGATCGGCGTCCCCTACCGGCGGGACGACACCCTCGGCGGGTTGCGCCGCTTCCTCGCCGCGGTGCGCCGGCTCGTGGAGGGCGGCACGGTGCCCGGCTGCGAGGTGAACGTCCAGATCGTGCCGGAGATGTCGACGTTCGAGGCGACCGCGACGGCGCCGGAGGAGACCTTCGCCCGCGCCGCCGCCTCGGCGGGCCGGCTGCGCGCGGTGGTCGGGGACGAGGTCGAGGTGCCGGTGCTGGACGACGGCGCGGTCTGGCGGCCGCTGGCGCTGTGCGCCAACGCCCGCCCGGGGCTGATCGCCGATGCGCTGGACCGGCTGGCCGCCCGCCGTCCCGGGCTGCGGATCGCGGCGGTGACGTCGGCGGTGGTGCACGGGTTGACCGTGACGCTCATGGTCTGCCGGGATCCCGACCCGGCCGAGCCGGAGGAGGGTCACATCGGCGACCTGGTGGCACTCGATCTGGCCGGAAGCGACCGGCTCGAGGTGCCGATCGACGGGCGGCGGCTGAACCTCCCCGAGCAGGTGGTCGCGCCCAGGTACGGGCCGCTGCTCCGGGTGCAGATGCGCGCGGCGGACCGGCCCGGGATCCTGCAGAACATGCTCGGCTGGCTCACCATGATCGTGCAGCGCCAGGGCAGCCAGCTGGGGGTCTCGACGGGCGAGCTGGACGTCTGGTCGGCCCTGATGCGCGTGGTGGACGGGCGCACCATGCAGGGGCGGCTGACCGTGCGGCTGCCGCCGGACGCCTCGGCCAGGCACGGCTGGGACAGCGTGGACTGGTCGGAGCTGGCCCGGCACCGCACCCTGGTCGGCACCTCCGGACCGGGGCGGGTGCGCCGCGGCCGCACCGACACCCCGCCCGCCCCCGCGGGCTCGGCCGGTGCTGCCGGCACCACCGGCGCCGACGGCACGCGGGTGGCGGCGGAGCTCGACGAGGGATCGGTGGTCACGATGGACCTGATCTGGGTCGAGCGCCCGGCCACGGTGGCGGAACCGGACGACGAGGCGGACGACGAGGAGGAAGCCACCTGGAGGTGGTGATCAGGCCGCGGCGGCCGCGCCGCCGAGCGGGATCAGCGCCGAGGAGGGCAGCCGGCCGAACCGCCACGCGGTGTCGTTGACGTCGTAGTGGAACAGCTTGACCACGTCGCCGGTGGACGGCGCCTCCACCGCCAGCCCGGGCCGGACGACGATCATCACGTGCCCGGCGCCGGGAACCCGCACGTTGAACTCCCCGAAGTACAGGTCGCCGGGCTGCTCGCTGCCCCGCGGCACCGGCGCGGAGATGTTCGACATCTGCGCGGCGGTCCGCACGGCGAGCCGGAAACCCGCCTGCCGCCAGGCGAAGACCACCAGGCCTGAGCAGTCGAACGCATCCGGACCGGTCGCCCCCCACACATAGGGATCGCCGAGCTGGGCCAGGGCCGCGGCCAGCACCCGGCCGATCACCCCCGAGGGCAGCGTGGCGGAGGCGAAGTCCATGCACGGCGCCGTCGCGCTGGCCAGCACGCCGGCCCGGGTGACCAGCGAGGTGGCCAGGGTCTCCCACTTCGCGTAGGCGAAGGGGAACGCCGAGCGCTGCACCGCCTGCGCGGCCCGGGTCAGCGGCATCGACGTCCAGCCGGGGACCTTGAGCAGGGCCTGGTAGAACTTCCGCGCCGCGGTCGGCGGGTCGGTGAGCTCGGCCACCGTGCCCCACCCCGCCGAGGGCCGCTGCTGGAACAGCCCGACGCTGTCCCGGTCGCCCCAGGTCAGGTTGCGCAGCGTCGACTCCTGCAGCGCCGTCGCGATCGCGATCACCTGCCCGCGGCTGGGCACCCGCATGCCCTGGCCGGTCCGGATGATGATCCGGGCGTTGGTCAGCTGCTCGGCGCTCAGGCTCATCCGGCGCTGGCCGCCGGAGGCACCGGGCGGGGCGGCCCCGGCGCCGGCACCGCCGGGGCCGCACGAGGTGCCCAGCTGCCCGCCCGGCGGGCTGACCATCATCGAGGTGAAGAACAGCGCCAGGACGGCGATCGACCCCACCGCGGTGAACAGCGGGATCCCGATGATCGCCACCTTCCACCGGCTCACGGCTGGCCTCCGGAGTCGCCTTCGTCCGGCTGGATGTCGGAGACCAGCCAGTTGTCGCCGTCCGCCCCGCGGACCACCGTGACCAGCACCGCCGTCCCGCCGGACAGCGGGACCGCGACCAGCGCGGAGTCCGCGGCGACGAACCGCACGACGGGCTCACCGGAGGGTGTCGCGTCCGGCAGCGTGGCCGTGTCGGTCAGCTTCAGCGCGGCGGCCAGGTCGTCGGTGGTCAGGGGGGCCAGCCGCTTCTGCCACTGCGCGGCGGTCTCCCCGGGTCGCAGCCGCGCCCACTGCTGGACGAAGTGGACGGCGGTCGCGACGAACGGCTGGGCGTCCGGCACCTCGGCGGTCACGGTGGCCGTCGGGCTCGCCGTGGCGGTGGCCGACGCCGCCGCCGGGGCCTGCTGCACCGGGGTGTGCCACAGGTTGCCCAGGGCGAGCAGTCCACCGATCACGACGACGGCGATGACCGCCAGCCGCCCCGGGCTGCGGAAGGCCCAGGAGACCAGGTCAGCGCCGGTGCCCATTCAGGGCGCCCTCACGGTGTGCGACCGCGCGCGGCTGCGGTCGGTACTCCACCTCGGCCGGTGTCCCCTCGAGATCGTCGATCGGGGGCGGCAGGTCGCCGCCCCCGCCGTCCGCGTGCCCATCCGCGCCGCCGTTGCCGCTCCCCGCTCCGGCGGCGTGGTAACGCACCAGTTCCTCCAGCCGTGCCGGCGCGCCGGCCAGGTCGCGGGAATGCCCGTTCGAGCCGTGCACTCCCTCGGCTGCGGCGTGCGCCGCGGCGGCGGCCCGTGCCGGCGCGTGCGCACCGTTGGACTCCCGCTTCGCCGCGTCGGACGGCGCGTCCGTCCCGCCGGGCTGACCCCCGGCCCCGCTGCCGGCCTTGGGCGCCCCGGGCTGGGAGGTGGCGGTCACCGGGCCCTTGGCCCCGACGAAGACCGCGGCGGCGGAGGACGGCTCCACCGAGACGGCGTCCGGCCCGACCTGGACGGGGGTCGCCTCCGCCCGGTTCGGGACCTCGGCGGAGCCGGGCAGGTCCGCTCCGGAGCCGTGGTGCGCGGCGGCACCGGCCGCGACCGCGCGGGCCGCGCCCGCCGTGCCGACGAAGGTGCCGGCCGCCACCGTGGCCACCTTCCCGCCCGCGCGGGCGATCCCGCGACCGACCGCGGCCGGACCGGCCATCCCCTCGGCGAAGTAGTTGCGTTGCCGGGAGACCATCAGGGTGAGCCGGCGGAACGGATGCAGCGCCACCCACATGACGATGGTCAGCAGCAGCACCAGCAGCACGATCAGCCATCCGGGCAGCCCGGTCGAGAGGATGACGCCGATCCCCTTGACCATCACGGCGGTCCCGATGCCGAAGACGACGGCGTTGATCAGGGCGGCGGCGACCGTGTTGCCGATCCCGATCACCAGGCCGCGCATCGGGGGGAACAGGGCGAGGACGGCGAAGGCCGGGAACAGCATCACGCCGAGCCGCACGATGATCAGCGCACCGAGCACCAGCAGCCCGGACACCAGCAGGAACGGGACGGCGCACAGCGCCGCCAGCGAGGCCAGCATGGCATAGCCGATCCGGGTGTCCGAGCGCCGTCCGACCAGGTATTCGTAGGCGTCCGGATCCGCGGCCTTGACCTTCGCGGCGGTGTCGACGAACTTCCGCTGCTTGGCATCGATGATCCGCTGCCCGGCGGCCGGGTCGTCGCGCAGCACCGCCGCCTCACGCCAGGTCAGCGCCTGTGCGTCGAACAGGGCCGGGCCGTAGCGCTTGGCCACCGCGGCGTTGGCGTCGCCGAACATCCCGCCCAGCCACGCCTGGTACAGCAGGGCCTCGTGCATGTTGGCGACCGTCGCCGAGGCCGCCGAGGAGTCGCCCTGCCCGTCCAGCCCACCGGTGACCGCGCCGAGCGTGGTGGTGACGGTCTGGTCCGCGGCGTGCCCGGCCACCAGCGGCCAGCGGAAGATCACCGTGGCCAGCACCATGATCAGCAGCGCCCACCCGATCGCTCCGGCCGAGGAGGCCAGCGACGCCTTGCGGGCCCGCCAGATCAGCAGCAGGCCCATCGCGCTGAGCGTGATCAGGAACCACTGCTCGAAGACCGTGTGCTGCAGGGTGTCCACGACCGAGGTGACCAGCGGGTCGAAGACGCCGAGGAAGTCCGGGTGGAACGCTGCGCTCAGCACCGCCCCGGTGGCGGCCACCGCGGTCTTCGGGAACGTGAAGACGTAGTTGGCGATCGCCGTCCCGACGGCCGCGTCGGGGGAGAGCGCGATGTCCGGGCCGCAGCCGAGGTCGTAGGTGTTCCAGCGCAGGCCGGCGTAGCCGTACTGCTCGTGGATCGTGGTCGTGGCGTTCGGCGCGAACGGGTCGCCCGGCGGGGGCAGCGTCTTCGGCGGGGACTCGAAGAACCCCACCACGCCGCGGCCGGGGACCTCCGGCGCGGGGGGCTGCTTGCAGTCCGGCAGCAGCGGCAGCGCCTGCGCCGACGGTGCCGCCGCCACCCCGACCAGGAGCGACAGCAGCACCGCGGACAGAGCGCTCGCGAGCGCCCGCCATCTCATCCGGTCCCCACACCGGTGTGCGAGTCGGACTCGGTCAGGTCGATCCCCTGGGCCTCGGCCGGCCACCCGTTCCCGGCCCCGGCGTCGATCCGGCGGCGGTCCAGCGCGAGCGTGGCGTCGGCGTCCCCGGTCGCCGCGGCCGGGACCGGGGCGGCGTCCTCGGTGTCGACGATCTCGGACACCGGCGGGCGCGGCTGGCCACCGACGTGGCGCCCCTGCCGGTTGGCGGGCACGGCCGTGGTGTCCAGGGCCTGCAGCACCTGCGGCAGGTGGTCCAGGTCGACCCGCATCCGGTCCACGTTGCCGTCGACGTCGCGCATGATGAACTCGCGCAGCCCGGAGCGGGTGTTCGTGGCCGAGCGCGGCGACAGCCGCGCCAGCACCCCCTCGTAGCCGACCCCGGCCGGGACCCGGAGCATGCGCAGCGCGTCGGTCGCCACGTGCTGGTCCTCGATCCGGCCGACGAAGGCGGCCGAGATGAAGTTCGACACCTCCATCCCCAGCACGTCCGAGGGGTTCTGCGAGGCGGCGAGCACGCAGGTGTTCCACTTGCGCGAGTCGCGGCCGAGGCGGGTGAACAGCGCCCGCCCGGCCCCCCACTCGCCGAGGAAGTGCGTCTCGTCCAGGGCGACCAGCTTGCGCTCCGACCGGGGCCGGCCGTAGATCGTCCGGGTCGCGTACCAGGACGCCAGGTGCAGCAGTGGCACCGCCATCTGCTCGCTGGTCGACCAGTGCTCCCGGGCCACCGCCGAGGGAGGCAGGACCAGCCCCGGCATGGTCAGCACGGTGAGCACCGACGGGGACTCCCGGGACTGCTCGGGGTTCGGCCCGGTCGGGAAGAAGAGCCTCGCCAGCGGCATCTCGGCCATGTCCCGCAGGTACGCCGCGATGTCCTTGGCGTGGTCCTCCGGATGGCTCTCCAGGTGCTCGACGACCGTCCACAGGCTGGTCGCCGGAGCCCCCTTGGTGGCCCGGATGGCCTCGGTGAGCAGCAGCCGGGTGCGTGGCGCGGCGGCCAGCGCCGCGGGCAGCAGCATCGTGGCCACGTCCAGGGCGAGCAGCTTGCGGTCCTGCGCGGCGAGGGTTCGCGCCTCCTCCAGCGCGTCCAGGCTGCGGTAGTCCTCCGGGCGCGGCTGCGCCACCACGGCGTACGGGTTGAGCGTGCCCGGCGGCGCGGAGGTCAGGTCGATGTGCCTGGCGTACTCGCCCAGTTCCGGCAGGTCGCACAGCCGGGCCAGCGGGCCGGACGGATCGAGCATCACCGCGGTGATCCCCCGCCGGACCGCCTCGTAGGTGATCAGCCCGGCGAGCACCGACTTGCCCGAGCCGAGCGCGCCGACGATCGGCACCAGCCCGGAGGTCTCGCGCACCTCGGTGGCGAAGTGGGTGTCGAACATCACCGCGCGCCGCGACGAGGCGCACGTGTGCCCGATGTAGGGCCCCCGCCGGTCGCCGAGGCCGGAGGCGGCGGTGGGGACGCCGGCCGCCAGGTACATCGCCGGCAGCCGCCGCTTGTAGGCGGTGGAGGAGAGCGGCTCGCCGGGGACGAACTCGCGCATCAGCCCGTACTGCCCCTTGGGGTGGGCGACCGTGACCTGCCGCTTGCGGTAGGTGTCGATCACCTGGCGGACGCGCTCCGCGCACTGCTCGGGGGTGGTGCCGGACACGGCCAGCCGGAACCAGCCGTGCACCCGGGTGCCGACCACCTCTCCGCCGGCGGTCATCTCGTCCTCGATCGAGCGGGCCTGCTGGGCCTGGCGTTCCAGGGCGAGGGGCACGTCGAGGTCGTGGTCGCGGTAATGGCGCTGCATGTCCCGGACCACCAGCAGCTTGCGCTGGACGGCGTCCCGCGCCTGCTGGCCGTCCAGCACGTCCAGCTTGATCGACCACTCGACGCCGAACGGGAGCCGGTCGGCGTGCACCAGCCAGGGGTCGTTGGCCGGATCCGGCACCTCGATCTGCTCCACCCGGCCCACGGTCAGGACGGCGACGTGGCGCTCCACGGTGTCGCCGCCGGGCTCGCGCCGGGTCACCTTGACCGAGGCGCCGAACGGCTCGGACTCGGCGAGGATCGAGTCGGTGAACTCGAAGAGGTCCTCGGTCTCCCACCGGCCGTCGGAGACCGGGGACAGCGCCCCCGGCGCGGGCAGGCCGAGCGCCAGCGAGCGGCGCAGCAGCCACTCCAGCTCATGGGCCGTGGTGGGCCTGCCCTCCAGGCCGCTGCCGGCCACGGCCTCGGCCACCAGGTTGGCCACGCGGTCGACCTTGTGCACCTCGTGCGGGGACGGGCGCCGCAGCAGCCGCTCGGTGGCGGTCCCGGCAACCGAACGATCGGCCAGCCGGACCCCGAGGTAGACCTCCTTCTCCGCCATCGTCGAGGCCCGCACGTGCCGCTGGGAGCGGACCAGGTGGTCGGCCCAGGTGTCGCCGGGGACGCCGGGCAGCGGCGCCGGCGTGCGCTCGTCCAGGGCCCGCGCCCAGGAGGCGGCCGGGTAGGGGCGGGAGGTCACCCGCAGGTGCAGGCGCCGTCCGGCCAGGGCGGCGTAGCGGGTGGCGCTGTCGACGATGAGGTTCAGGCGGTCGCCGTCGGACCGGAAGGCCCACCGCTGGGTGGGCAGCCAGAACCAGGCCCAGCAGGCGGTGTCGGTGAAGGCCAGGTTGCCCTCGATGCAGCGCAGGGCGAGCGGCACCCGCGCAGGACGGCGCTCCCGCCTGCCGTGGCGGTGGAGGAGGCGGCCCATCAGGCAGCCCTCCGGGCTGCCCGGACCTTCCGGTGGAACCTGAGGTGGAACCTGTCGTGGAACCTGCGGCGGGGCTTCCGGTCCGTGTCCCGGCCGTTGTGCTCGTCCTTGTGCTGGTCCTTGGGGTGGTCCCTGCGGCGGAACCTGCGCCGGTCGTGGTGGTGGTCACGGGCGCGACCGCGAAGCCGGCGCCCGGGTGGCCGCCGGTCGCGGACCCTGACCCTGCCCCGGCGACGCACCCGCGTCACCCGCTGCCGCGAGCGCGGTGCCGACAGGTCGGCGCGGAACGTCTGCCACACCGCCCCGATCGGCCGCTCGTGGTCCACCAGGCCCATCGCACCGTAGGTGATCAACGTGGTCAGGCAGATCTCCCAGACCGGAGGGATGCCCACGGACAGCGGGGTGATCCGCTCCACCAGCAGGACGGAGAGGAAGATCGCCAACCACGTGCCGTAGGCCTGGTACCGAGCCGTCCATGGGAAGGTCAGGCCGGAGGGGCCCAGCCACACGGTATTGACTCTGTAGACCTCGTCGTCCGGGACCACCCGCACGAGGTCACCCCCCGAAGACCAGGTTGGTCAGGGCGCCCGCGAAGCCGTACAGCAGGGCGGCGCCGGCGATCACCCCCGATCCCAGGACGATGTTGGTCACGGTGTTGGCGTTGTCACTGATCCGGCCGCGGCGCGCCGAGGCGATGATGCCGATCCCGATCACCAGCAGCACGAGGGGGATGATGTTCTTGACACCCCACTCCACGACGCCATTCGTGTTGATGTTCGGGTCAGCAGCAGCCAGCCCTGCCCGGACGGCGAACGCGACGGTCATCGGAACCTCCCGACATCAGATGAGGGCCAGCCGAGAGCGGTATAACCTCTCGAAATCTGCACGATCAGTCACGACCATGCCACCGCAAGTCGTGTAGGGGGAAGAGGATCGCGACAATTCCCCTGGCACCTGGCAAAGAGTAGGCGGTGGTCAGGCCCATCCATGGCACCCGGTGCCTCAGGTGGCGACTGCGTGTCGGGATGTGGTGCAAGACAGTGCACAGTGGGATGAAGGACGCCAAAGACGTCAACCCGGCATTCGGGTCCGATCTGGCGCACGCCGTTCCCGCTGGCCGACGGCGGCGGTCCCGCGACCCCGCGGGCAGGCGCACAAGTGCCGGGCCGGCTGGATGCCGGCCCGGCACTCGCCCGAGTCCTCGCCGCGGCGGTCCGCGGGCCCGTCGTCAGCCTGCGGTCAGCCCGCCATGATCTCCCCGCCGGTGACGGTGACGTTGAACGGAGTCAGGGGTTTCGGCGCGGGACCCTGCACGACGCTGCCGTCGGACGCCTGGTAGATCGAGCCGTGACACGGGCACTTCAGCTGCGCTCCGGCGGGTGCGACGGTGCAGCCCATGTGACTGCAGATCGCACTGAACGCCACGATGTCTCCCTTGGTGGGCTGGGAGATGATGAGCGGGCTGCCGTCCGCGGCGTTCGCCGAGATGGCCCCGCCGACGGGGACATCGGACACCGCTGCCAGCGCCGCCGGGGCTGCGCTCGTGGGTGGCGCCACCGCTGCGCTGCTGGTGGGCACGACCGGGGCGGTGCCCTGGTTGCTGCCGCTGCCGCCGCAGGCGGCCAGCGCGGTCGCTCCCACCGCGCCCGCGGCTGCGGCGGCGCCCACGGTGACGACGCGACGGCGGGTGAGTGTGCTGTCCTGCTCCGTCCTGTCCTGCTCCAACAAAACCTCCGATGTCTGGGTGGAGGTGCCGACGGCACTGGCGGTCACCGGATCGCTACCCGGTTACCACCGGGTGCTTACCGGACGCTACTCCGCGACGGCAACGCGGCCGCGCGATGGCACCACCGTCCTGCCGGACGGTCCGGCCGGACAGTAGTGCAACGAGGAAGGGTGGCGGATCGGTTCAACCCCGCTTCGCCACAGTGCCGGCCACCGGCCGGCCCGCGGCCTCAGACCTCGACCTGCAGCAGCACGTGGCCGGTCGCCTGATCGACGATCTCGATCCGCTGGATCTGCTCCGGCTGGGCGGCCACGGATCCGTGGACCTGGGTGTAGTGCTCCGCCGTGGCCCGCCAGCTGCCCGCCGACTCCCGCCGGCCGTCCTGGGTGAACACCGAGAGGCTGCACAGGGTGCCCGGCGGGACCCCGCCGACCCCGAAGGTCAGATCGCTGCCCCAGGACGCGCCGCGCAGCTCGATGTGCCCCCAGATCCCGGTCGCCGCGTCCCGGGCCTGGTACGTGCTCGCCGGCGCCGACGTGACGGCGGACCCCGTCGCGGCCGCACCGGCCGCCGCCGTGGGCGGGCTGGTGTGGCGCAGGCCGGTCACCACGCCCAGCGGCACCGCCAGGACCAGCAGCGACACCGCGGCGACCGACAGCCACATCCGGTGCCGGCGACGGCGCCGCGCCGTCGCGAGCAGGCGGTTCAGCAGCAGCTCGCCCGCCGGTTCGGGGTGCCCGACCGGCTGGTCACGCACCACGGCGAGCAGCGACGGCAGCGGGGAGAGCTTCTGCCAGTGCTGCCGGCAGTCGAAGCAGTCGTCGATGTGCTCGGCCGCTACCGTCTCCGGCGGGCGACGCGTCAGCAGCCCCACCGCCGCCTCCTGCCGGGCCTGCTCGCAGTTCATGGCAGCAGCCCCCGCTCCTCGCAGGCCACCCGCAGCGCCCGCAGCGCGTAGTAGGCGCGGGACTTCACCGTGCCCTCCGGGACGCCGAGGGCCCGGGCGGCGTCCGAGACGGTGCGATCCCGGAAGTAGAGCTCCTCGAGCACCTCGCGGTGAGCCGGTGACAGCGCCTGCAGCGCCTCGGCGACACCCTGCGCGAGCAGCACCTGCTCGAAGGCGTCCGCGCCGGCGGAGCCGTTCCGCTCGGCGTGCACCGCGACCTGGAGCACCTCGGCGCCGGCCACCTCGCGGGGGCGGGCGCGGCGGGCCCGCTCGCCGTCCACCACCAGGTGCCTGGCGACGGTGAGCAACCAGGCGCGTACGGAACTGCCGCCCGGCCGATCGGGGTCGAGTGCCTGCGGGTGCTGCCAGGCGCGCAGCAGGGTCTCCTGGACGACGTCCTCGGCCCTGGCCAGGTCCCCCCCGACCAGCCCCCCCACGTAGCGCAGCAGCACGCCGGCGTGATCCGCGTACAACTGGCGCAGGAGCCGTTCATCGGTGGCCGACAGAGGCGGCATAGCCGCAGCGTACTGGCCGGGCCTGTGCAGGTCGCCCGGACCGGGAGATCAGGAACGTTTCCACCAGGCGTCCTCCGGCTCGGAGATCGGCATCGCCGAGCCGGTGGCGAAGGGCAGCAGCTTGTCGTAGGCGCGCCGCTGCGGCGGCGCGAAGATCAGAGAGGAGATCTTGCGGTAGTGCAGGTCCGGATCCTTGACGTAGGGGACCCGGCTCAGCGCCTGGTCCTGCCCGGCGGACTCGAAGATGTACTCGCCGTAACCGAGGATGTGGCCCCCCGGCGAGCGGTTGTAGCCCATGTCCGTGACCTTGGACAGCGGCATGATCCCCACCTTGCGGATCAGCAGGCCGTGCACCACCATGACCCGCCGGTCGGTGACCAGGAACCAGGTGCGCTGCCAGTCGATCCACTCCCAGATCAGCCAGAGCACCGGACCCAGCAGCAGGATCACCGCGAGCACGATGAACGTGTTCGGGCTGGTGACGAACGGAGCCAGGAAGACGAAGAGCACGACGCAGCCGGCGGTCAGGGCGATCGGCTTGCCGATCCTGACCCAGTGCTGCCGCAGCCGGAACTGGACCTTCTCGGTCGAGAAGAGGTACCGGTCGAGTTCTCTCGGCAGGTCCGGGTGGGCGCGGGGCGGGCGGGCCACGGTCAACCCGAGAACAGCGAGCTGAAGAAGGTGCCGATCGCCCGCAGGAAGTCGCCGATCGCGGAGATGCCCTGGCGGATGATGTCGGCCGACTGGGTCGGGGCCTGCACGACGAGGTACACCGCAGCAATCGCGAGAACGATCAGGATGAAGCTCCGCGTGCGGGTCACGGTCGACTCCTCAGAGTTGGGGGCGCAGCAGTCTCGCCGGTCCCGGCCTTAGTATGTGCTGTGCGTGCCTGTTGTGTCACGGATGGCACGCTTTCGGCGTGGCATCCGGAACTGCCACAGGACACAGTGCCCGACCCGCTGCGGTAGGGCACGTCGTGGCAGGTCAGAGCTCAGACGACGCCGTACAACCGGTCACCGGCATCACCCAGTCCGGGGACGATGTAGCCCACGTCGTTGAGCCGCTCGTCGAGGCCGGCCACCACGACGGTGATCGGCGCGTCGGCGCCGAAGGCGGACTCCACCGCCGCCACCCCCTCCGGCGCGGCCAGCAGGCAGATCGCTGTGACGTCGGTGGCGCCGCGCTGGACGACGTAGTGGATGGCGGCGACCAGCGTGCCGCCGGTGGCCAGCATCGGGTCGAGCAGGAACACCTGCCGGCCGGAC
>Ga0187788_10000017_pt1 | contig 35048 bp, 21 predicted proteins | sample 1015_BV01_MP10_2_FD_133008 | JGI IMG/M metagenome (GOLD analysis project Ga0187788, IMG submission 133008) | Tropical peat soil microbial communities from peatlands in Department of Meta, Colombia - 1015_BV01_MP10_20_MG | ecosystem: Environmental > Terrestrial > Soil > Wetlands > Peat | place...
CGGCAATCTGACCGACCAGGTTCGCAACATCGCGCAGGTAACCACCGCGGTGGCGCGCGGCGACCTGTCACGAAAAATTACGGTCGACGTACGCGGCGAAATCCTCGAACTTAAAGACACCATCAATACGATGGTGGACCAGCTCAACGGCTTCGCCTCGGAAGTGACCCGCGTCGCGCGCGAAGTGGGTACCGAAGGCAAGCTGGGCGGCCAGGCTGCCGTGCCGGGTGTCGCGGGCACCTGGAAAGACCTGACTGACAGCGTCAACTTCATGGCCGGCAACCTGACCGCCCAGGTCCGCAACATCGCGGACGTGGCAACCGCTATCGCCGGCGGCGACTTGTCGAAGAAAATTACGGTCAATGTGTCGGGTGAAATCCTTCAGCTGAAGGAAACCGTCAACACAATGGTGGACCAGCTCAATGCCTTCGCTGGCGAAGTGACGCGCGTGGCGCGCGAAGTGGGCACCGAAGGCAAGCTGGGCGGCCAGGCTGCCGTGCCGGGCGTCGCTGGCACCTGGAAAGACCTCACTGACAGCGTCAACTTCATGGCCGGCAACCTGACCGCTCAGGTGCGCAACATCGCGGAAGTGACCACGGCCGTCGCGCGTGGCGATTTGTCGCGTAAGATCACGGTGGACGTGAAAGGTGAAATTCTCGAACTAAAAAACACCATCAACACGATGGTGGACCAGCTCAACTCATTCGCCTCGGAAGTGACGCGCGTCGCGCGTGAGGTCGGCACCGAAGGCAAACTGGGCGGCCAAGCGGAAGTTCCGGAAGTGGCGGGCACCTGGAAAGACCTGACCGACAACGTCAACTTTATGGCCTCGAACCTGACCGCTCAGGTGCGAAACATTGCCGAAGTGGCAACCGCAATTGCCAATGGCGACCTGTCGAAGAAAATCACCGTGGACGTGCGCGGCGAGCTGCTGCAACTTAAGGAAACACTCAATACGACGACCGATCAGCTGCGGTCATTCGCCGGCGAAGTGACGCGCGTGGCGCGCGAAGTGGGCACCGAAGGTCGCCTCGGCGGCCAGGCCAACGTGCCGGGCGTCGCCGGCACCTGGAAGGACTTGACCGACAACGTTAACCTGCTGGCAGCAAACCTGACCACCCAGGTCCGCAACATCGCCGAAGTGACCACGGCCGTCGCGCGCGGTGACTTGTCGCGCAAGATTACGGTGGACGTGAAGGGCGAGATTCTCGAGCTCAAGAACACCATCAACACCATGGTGGACCAGCTCAACGCGTTCGCCTCGGAAGTAACGCGCGTCGCGCGCGAAGTGGGCACCGAAGGCAAGCTGGGCGGCCAAGCCGCCGTGCCGGGCGTTGCCGGTACCTGGAAAGACCTGACCGACACCGTGAACGTGATGGCGGCGAACCTCACCGAGCAGGTGCGCGGCATCGTCAAGGTGGTGACTGCCGTCGCAAACGGAGACCTTAAGCAAAACCTGACGGTGAAGTCGAAAGGCGAAGTGGCGGCACTCGCCGAAACCATCAACAACATGACCGATACGCTCGCGACTTTCGCCGATCAGGTGACAAGCGTCGCCCGCGAAGTGGGCGTCGATGGACGTCTCGGCGGTCAAGCCAACGTGCCCGGAGCGGCCGGCACCTGGAAAGCGCTCACCGGCAACGTCAACCTGCTCGCGGCCAATTTGACCACGCAAGTGCGCGCGATCGCCGAGGTCGCCACCGCAGTGACAAAGGGCGACCTGACGCGATCGATTCAGGTCGATGCCCGCGGTGAGGTCGCCGAACTCAAAGACAACATAAACACGATGATCGACAACCTGCGCCTAACCACGGACCGCAACACCGAGCAGGACTGGCTGAAGACGAACCTCGCGAAATTTACCAACATGTTGCAGGGCCAGCGCGATCTGAGCACCGTCGGCCGCCTGTTGCTGAGCGAACTGACGCCGCTGGTCAATGCGCAACTTGGCGTCATCTATCAGGTGGAAAGCGAAGAATTGCAGACGATGCGGCTGCTCTCCGCCTATGCGGATGACGGATCCAATGGGCACCCGCAGCGGCTCCGCATCGGCCAAGGATTGATCGGACAATGCGCCGCCGACAAGCGGCGCATGCTGATCACCGAGATGCCGGCTCATGCAGTGCCGATTGGCTCTGCTCTCTTCAAGGTCACTCCTTCCAACATCATTGTCTTGCCGGTGCTTTTCGAAAACGAGGTGAAGGCCGTGATCGAGCTTGCATCCGTGACGCAGTTCACTGCGCTACAAACGATGTTCCTCGAGCAGCTGACCGCCAGCATCGGCATCGTGCTCAATTCCATCGAAGCCACGATGCAGACAGAAGGTTTGCTCAAGCAATCGCAGCAACTCGCCGGCGAATTGCAGACTCAACAACGCGAATTGCAGCAAACCAACGATCAGCTCGAGCAGAAGGCCCAGCAGCTCGCCGAGCGCAACGTGGAAGTGGAAAGAAAGAACCAGGAAATCGAACAGGCGCGCCGCGCCCTCGAAGAGAAAGCGGCCGAACTCGCGCTCACTTCGAAATACAAGTCTGAATTCCTGGCCAACATGTCGCACGAACTGCGCACGCCGCTGAACAGTATTCTTATTCTCGGACAGCAGCTCGCCGACAATCCGGACGGAAACCTCACAGCCAAACAGACCGAGTTCGCCCGCACGATCCATGGCGCGGGCACCGACCTGCTCAACCTGATCAGCGACATTCTTGACCTGTCGAAGATCGAGTCGGGAACGGTTACCGTCGAGGCGGAGGAAATCTTCTTCTCCAATCTGCTTGATGCAGTCGGGCGCCCGTTCCGCCACGAAGCCGACACACGACAGCTCTCTTTCAAGGTTGATCTCGATCCCTCGCTCGGGCGTAGCCTCATCACGGATGCCAAGCGCTTGCAGCAGGTGCTCAAGAACCTGCTCTCGAATGCGTTCAAGTTCACCGATCGCGGCGGTGTTCAGCTCAAGGTCTCCGCCGCGCCCGCCGGCTGGACGTCGACACACCCGATCCTTGCCCAAGCGCAGAGCGTCGTCGCCTTCGAGGTCGCAGATACCGGCATCGGGATCCCACCCGAGAAACAGAAAATCATCTTCGAGGCTTTCCAGCAGGCCGACGCCAGCACCAGCCGAAAATATGGCGGCACCGGCCTGGGGCTTGCGATCAGCCGCGAGCTATCAAACCTACTGGGCGGCGAAATCCACCTGCGAAGCGCGCCCGGCGTCGGCAGCACATTTACGCTTTATCTGCCAAACACTTATGCGGGGCCGTCGGTGGCCACGCGACCGCCGGGTGGCTCGGGTGCGCCAGCAGCTCCAAGCATGCCCATCGCGCTTCCGGAACGCGTCATCGAACAAATTCCCGACGACCGGCATGAAATCCAGCCAGGCGATTCAATCTTGCTGATCGTGGAAGACGACCCGCACTATTGCCGCGTTCTGATCGATCTTGCTCGCGATAAGGGATTCAAGGTCCTGGTCGCGGTACGCGGCACTGACGCTCTTGAACTAGCCAAGCAGTATCAGCCGAGCGCGGTTTCACTCGATGTCTTCCTGCCCGACATGTTGGGCTGGAGCGTGCTGAGCCAGCTCAAGCAAAACCCGCTGACGCGGCACATTCCTGTGCAAATCATCACACTCGATGAAGACAAGCATCATGGCCTGTCTCGCGGCGCATTCTCTTTCGTCACCAAACCGACGACCACTGCGGGTGTCGAGGCCGCACTGCGCCGGATCAAGGAATATTCGACGCCGCGGCGCAAGCGGCTGCTCGTCGTTGAGGATAATCCGGTCGAGCAGTTGAGCATTTCCGAATTGCTCGGCTATGACGATGTCGAGATCGAAACGGCGGGCACCGGACGCGGCGCACTCGAAGCGCTGCGCCGCCGGCCTGCCGATTGCATGGTGCTCGATCTGCGGCTACCCGACATGTCCGGGTTCGATGTTCTGGAAGAACTCGGTGCCGACGCGGTGCTGTCGGAAGTCCCCGTTGTCGTGTTCACCGGACGCGAACTCAGCCCGGAGGAGGACGCACGCCTCCATACCATGGCTCGCTCCATCGTCGTCAAAGGCGTTGAATCGCCCGAACGACTGCTGGATGAGACTGCGCTGTTCCTGCATCGAGTCGTGACCGAACTTCCTGCGGAAAAACAGCGCATGCTGGAGCGGCTGACCACATCAGACGAGGATCTGGTCGATCGCACCGTGCTGCTGGTTGATGACGATGCCCGAAATATTTTCGCGTTGAGCAGCGTTCTCGAGCGGCGCGGAATGCGGGTTCTCACCGCGACAACCGGCAACGAGGCGATCCAGCTCATCGAATCCAATTCCGACATTGCCATCGTGCTGATGGATATCATGATGCCGGAAATGGACGGCTACCAGACCATGGAGCAGATCCGGAAAAATGCGAACTTCCGTCGTCTGCCGATTATTGCACTCACAGCGAAGGCGATGAAGGGAGACCGCGAGAAGTGCCTCGATGCCGGCGCATCCGACTATCTGGCAAAACCTGTCAACACGGAACAGCTGCTATCCGCGCTCCGCAGTTGGTTACATCGCTAACGGCGGAAACAAATTATGTTGGACGACAAAGTCAACATCCTCCTCGTCGACGATCAGCCAGCGAAACTTCTCACTTATCAGGCAATCCTGGCCGACGTCGGCGAGAACCTGCTGAGCGCAAGCAACGCTACGGAGGCGCTCGAACTGCTCTTGAAGAACGATGTCGCTGTCGTGCTCATCGACGTCTACATGCCAGATATCGACGGTTTTCAGCTGGCGGCGATGATCCGCAATCACCCACGCTTCGAGAAGACCGCACTCATTTTCATTTCTGCCATCCTGTTGACCGACGTGGACCGCCTGCGCGGTTACGAAATGGGCGCAGTCGATTATGTGCCGGTGCCGGTCATTCCCGAGGTTCTGCGCGCGAAGGTGAAAGTATTTGTCGAACTGTTCCGGAAAACGCGGCAGCTCGAACAATTGAACCGGGAGCTTGAGGCACGCGTCGCGGAACGTACGGCCGAACTCGCGTCCTCCACGCTTCAGCTTCGTCAGAGCGAGCGCCTGCGCAGTCTCGCCCTCGCCGCCGGCCAAATGGGCAGCTGGGAATGGAATGTTGCGCGCAGATCGACCATCTGGGACCACGGTCAGTGCGAAATTTTTGGCGTCGATCCCGGCACCTTCGTCCCGACCATGAAGAGCGTGAAGCCGCTCATCAATCCGGACGATTTTGAACTGTTGACGCGTGCATTTCGCAAGGTCACGAAAGATGCCAACACTTTTCAGACTGAATTTCGGGTGCGCCGGCCGAATGGCGAATTAAGGTGGTGCACCGGTACAGCGGCGGCAAGCTTCAACGACGAGGGACGTCTGATCTGGGTTAGCGGGGTGACCGCCGATATCACCGACCGCAAGCGGGCCGAAGAACGGCAAATCCTTCTGGCCGAAGAGGTCGATCACCGCGCGCGCAATGTGGTGGCTGTCGTGCAATCGATCATGCGACTTACCCGCGCGGAAAGCATCGACGAATATATGAGTGCGCTCGATGGCCGCATCGGTGCGCTTTCAAACGCGCACCGGCTGTTAGCCGGCTCGCGCTGGGAGGGCGCCGATCTCACCCGGCTTGTCGAAGAAGAATTCGCCCCCTATCGCGCCGGTGGCAGCGAACGGGTTTCGACACGGGGCCCCAACGTTTTGCTGCCGCCGGCCACCGCTCAGACGATTGCTCTTGCCCTGCACGAATTGGCAACTAACGCGGCGAAATATGGCGCGCTATCGAAAGAGCTTGGCCGCGTCGATCTCTCTTGGCGGACAGAGCCCGGGAAACTTGAACTGACCTGGGTCGAGTCAGGCGGACCGGAAATCACAGCGCCAAGCCGAGGCGGTTACGGCAGCCGCGCCATTTTAGCCGGCATCGAACGCCAACTTGGAGGCATCGTAGACTTCGACTGGCAAGCTGGCGGCCTGCGCTGCACCTTTAGCGTGCCCCACGACCCCGCCAATGAGTCATCGAAACGTCCCTTGCGTCGCCAGACCGACGACGAGTCGGTGGACTTTATTGCAACGAACCCCGACGACAAACGCGTCCTTCTTGTGGAAGACGAACCGCTGGTATCGATGATGCTGGCCGACATGTTGTCCGCTTTCGGACACAAGGTTGATGGTCCCTACAGCCGCTTCAGCGACGCCATCCTGGCCGCCAAAAGCAATAATTTGCAGGCTGGCATTCTCGACGTAAATTTGGGCGGCGAAAAAACCTACGCCGTGGCCAATATACTGAGCGACCGGAAAATTCCGTTCGCATTCGTTACCGGTTATGGGCCCGATAGCATCGTTTCCGCGTTTGCCCACGCCCCGGTATTGCAAAAACCGGTCGAGGCGGCAAAACTACACGCGCTGTTGCAGCAAATCGTGCGATAGGGCGTGACAGTCTGTAAACGTCACCGCGCGACTTAAGATACGGGAACCAAGTAGCCGTAGTTGCGTTATTCGCGGCACCAAAGCGAATAAACGCGATGACAGCGAGACAATTTCTGATCAGTGAAAGTATTTACTGCCGCCAGCGTGCTAGCAGCTGTGTGGATCCCTTTTTGGCCGAGGAGCTACGACGGTTGGCAGATTGCTTTGAACGGACGGCGGATGCAATCGAACCTAACGAATTTCCGGGGACGAAACCTGGAATTCTCAGGGTTCCCTTTAGACCGAGGAACTCGCTACAATCAGGAGCGTAACGGCGAGGAGGAATAGTCGCGCTGGGCGTAGTGGAAATTCTGCATCCAAAAGTGCATCATCATTGCATCTGTGGGGGTCAGTGACGACTATTCTACCATCGGACCGTGTTCCGGCTGAGCCGCCACGCGCCATTAAACCACGCAATCTCGCGCTGGGAATCGAGCGTATTGGATTCTTTTCGCTGACGCACAGAACACTGTGCGCACTTGCTTTCATCATCCTGAGCATCATAGCGACGGTCGGCTTCGTGCGCGTAAAGGTCGACGATTCGCTGAGCCAATTATTCCGCTCCGAAACCGACGAATTCCGGACCTACGAAGAAGTCACCCGTCGCTTTCCTTCAAACGAATTTGACGTCCTTATCGTGATCGAGGGCGATCAGCTGCTGGCACGGCCATCCCTGGAGAAACTTCGCGAACTCGCAATAAACCTTCAGCTGATCGACGGCACCAGAGGCCTGATTTCCATATTTTCCGCGCGCGAGCCGCCGAACAATGGACAGATCCCACCTCCCCTGTTCCCCAACCCGTTGCCGCAGGGTGCCGAGTATCAAGCGCTCATCGAGCGGGTGATGGCCAACGAAATCATTCGGGACAAGATGCTGTCGCCCGATGGCAAGCTGACACTGATGGTTCTCGCCCTCGAGCCTGATGCGACCGGCCCGGACAGGCTCAATAAAATTGTCGGCGAGATCCGCGATGAAGTCAGAACCCAATTGGCGGGCACCGGTCTAAGAGGAGAGCTATCCGGTGTCCCGGTGATGCAGCATGAAATCCGCAACGCAATTCAGAGCGACCGCCTGGTCTACAACTCGCTCGGATTCGTAGTTGGTTGCCTGATCGCGATCATGTTCTTCCGCCGTTTCTCGTTCATGGTCATTGCCGCCGGACCACCGCTCGTCGCCATCCTTCTCGCGCTTGGCGCGCTTGGCTGGTTCGGGTTTAGCCTGAATATGTTTCTGAACGTGATGACCCCGCTTATCATGGTCATCAGTTTTTCCGACAGCATGCAAATCACCTTTGCTGCCCGCGATCGCCTGCTGGCAGGTGATGACAAGGTCAGAGCTTTTCGCAACGCGCTTCTCATCGTCGGGCCGGCCTGCGTGCTGACCCATGCGACCGCGGGCGTGTCATTTATTGCGCTCCAATTTTCGTCATCCGACCTCATCCGGACCTTTGGTGAAGCCGGGCTGGTCGCGGTCGCCGTTGCTCTGATCGCGGTTTTGATGGGCGTACCGTTGCTCGGCGTCCTGCTCATCCGCAACGAAGCGGAATTCGTCGCTGCCGTCAGGAACATGGACACCGCGCTGAACGTACTGCGCCGGTTTTGCGGCTGGATCGCAGTTCAGATGGTGGCGCGCCCCGGGCTTTATTCTTTGATCAGCCTGCTTGTCGTCGCGGTGCTATCCCTCGGTTACAGCCAACTTCAGCCGCGCTATCGGCTCGCAGACCAGGTGCCCGATCGCGAACAGGCCGTTAAGGCCAGCAGCCGACTCGACGTCAAGCTGACGGGCGCAAATCCGTTCGATGTCTATATTCAGTTTCCGAAAGGCGCGTCTCTCTATGCGCCGGAGACCCTGGCCGTAATCGCCGATGTGCACGCATTGCTGGAGCATCAGCGCGGTGTCGGTAACGTCTGGTCGCTGGACACCCTGCGCCGCTGGCTGGCTGAAAAGCTGCACAAGTCCGATGTTGAAACGCTCAAGGAGTACGTCGATCTTCTGCCGCCTTATCTCACACGCCGATTCGTTTCAGCCGAGCAGAATGCCGTTATCGTCAGCGGTCGCGTTCCCGACTCTGATGCAAGCCAGTTGTTGCCGATTGTCGATCGTGTTGACCAGCAACTGAACAGTATTAGGGCGAAATATCCGGGATATAAGATTGCTGTCACCGGTCTTTCCGTTATCTCGGCGCGTAACAGTGCGCTTATGATCGATAAATTGAGCAGAGGCCTCACGATTGAGATTGTCTTCGTGGCGATGTTCATCGGCCTGGCGTTTTGGTCGCCCGTCGTCATGCTCATCAGCATATTGCCGGGGCTCTTTCCGATTGTTCTCGCCGGCAGCTTGTTATGGGTGACAGGTCAAGGACTGCAATTCGCCAGTGTGATCGCGTTGACCGTGTCGTTCGGTCTCGGCCTCAGCGCGACAATTCACTTCCTCAATCGTTTGCAGATCGAAGATATCGATCCCGACCCTGCTGTGGGCGTCGAGAGAGCAACTATCCTGGTCGGTCCGCCGTTGATCCTGACATCGGCGGTTCTGGCTTGCGGGCTGGCGATGACCGTTCTCTCAAGTCTGCCATCGCTTCGGCTCTTCGGCTGGCTCAGCGCCTTTGCCATGGTCGCAGCGCTGTTCGCAGACTTGTTCATGTTGCGGCCGATTGCCATGTTCCTCAGCAAGATCGTGCGGCGAATGTCGCGGCGTTCGCTGCTGCGGTCTTCGGTCGAATAGCAGCTTGACGGCTAGCTGCGCTTGAGGTTGATCGAGGCGCCTCGCACGCTGGCCTGCGCATCATGCGACCTGATCACGACCGACTGGCGCCCGCCGTGAGTGACGACCGTCAGGCTCGCGACGAAGGATGATGCTCTGGCCACGACCTGGAAACGATCGCCTTCGGCCCTGCCGGAAATCGTGCCGGCAACGTTGCGGGTCGATTCGCTCCAACTGCCGGAGATCGCACCGCCGGAATAGTGAGCACTGGCGCGCAGATCAAAATTGAAGCTTTCGCTCGCACAGCGAATGTTGAGCTGAAGTTTGCGTTGATCGTTGAGTGCGTCGTAAGCTGCCCGGCATCTGATCGATTCATGTGTCCCATTGGACAGTTCGATCGTACCGGAGCCCGACCACTGTCCTGCCAGTTTATCAAATGGTGCTATACTTTGCGCGTAGCTTGCGGTCGCAGCGGAAAGAATAAACGCCATGGCCAACCCGACCTTGCGCAAGACACTGGTCATCCGCTTTGACGGTACTGACATGTCTGAGCTTGGCATTCCGTAGTTCCTGATGGAACGTGGATACGCTGCCACAGTTGTCTTTAAACAATGCACGAAATCAAGGCATATGACAATGTATCTAAAGATCTGCGCTGCCCTCGCTCTCGTTCAAATCGTTGTCGGCACAGCTTTTGCGGCTGATGACAAAAAAGCGGCAGGCTCGTCGACCGGCGGCTTTTTGCAAGGCACCCCCGAAGAGCAAGCTGCCTGCGCTCCAGACTCCACCAAGTTCTGTCGCGATTTCATCCCGGACTCGTTTCGCGTTCTGGGCTGTCTTCAGGAGCATCGCAAAAGCCTGAGGCGGGTTTGCCAGAAAGTTCTGGAAGAACACGGCCAATAGAGCAAGGCGACGTGGAAACCGACCAGCAAGCCTAATTACGGCTGTGCAGGCTAAACAATCTGCGTAACAGACTGCGGCGCTCCGGAACTGCCGGCAAATGCTCGTGCACATCGCCGCCCAGATAACCGCGAAACTTCATCGCAGACCAGAAAAATGGATTCCATCTCGACCAGACCTTTTCGGCCTCTTGACGCGAAAGACCCGCGATGACTTCGGGTACGGACCCGAAGACTTCCGGCAATTGGCGTGAAATCTCGGCGTCGCGCAAAACATTCCATTTCGACATTCCGCCCATGACCGGCGACCTGATTGAGAAAACGATACGGCTTATTCGCGCTTCCCGAATGGCATAGGAGCACATCGCGCAAGGCTCAACCGTCGTGTAGAGCGTACAATCGCCGAGATCTTTGCGCTTCAGTATTTTCTGAGCTTCCGAGATAGCGATCAGCTCGGCGTGCCGTGTAATGTCGCCGTCACGCACGACCTGATTTGTCGTTTCCACCACAATGTCGTGGCCTCTGCAAACAAGCGAGGCAAAAGGCAATTCGCCACGCTGTGTGGCCGTCGCCGAGAGACCGATGCAACGTTGCATCATCTCCGCATCGACGGCTGAAGGGCCTGGGTCCTGGCCGTCGGTTTTGGCGTCCATCCGATCCCCTTAACGGCGCCGCACAATCATCGGCAGGCCGCCCTCCGGCCGCAACGTCACTTTCTGTATAGGCCACGGCGTACAACCAGGCACCATTTCGAGCGTGAAATTGCGCATAATCGTGGCGATGACAATTGACGCCTCTTGAAGCGCAAACGCCGCGCCGATGCAAATCCGCGGCCCGACCCCGAAAGGAAGATAGGCAAAACGGTCAATCGTGTCGCGTGCGTCGCCGGAGAAACGATTCGGATCGAATTTGTCAGGCTTTTCCCAAAGCGCGCGATGCCGGTGCAGCACATAAGGTGCGATGACTATCATGGTACCGGGCTTTATCGGTTCGCCGGCGAGCTCGTCGCGACCGATAGCGACACGACTAATGGCGGTGATAGGAGGGTAGAGGCGATTTGATTCGTCAATAACCGCGCGGGTTTCAACAAGACGATCCGCAAGGCCACCCGGGTCTCCGTCAAATTCGCGGTCTGACTCCGCCTGGACGCGCTCGCGCCACTCTCTCGACTGCGACAGCAAGAATAGTGACCAGCCGATGCAATTGGCCGTCGTCTCATGGCCCGCGGCAATAAAGGTCAGGATATTCGCGCGAATTTCCGTTTCCGAAAGCCCCTCACCGGTTTCCGGATCAGCTGCCTCGAGCAGGAATGTGAGAATATCGCGCGGCGCGCCGCCCGGATCGGCGGCAATGCACTCCCGACGCGTCGAAATGATCGTATCAATTGCAGACTCGAAAACGCGAAGCATTGGTCGCAGCTTCCAGCGCGCAGGACGCGGGACAAAGTCCGGCACGCCCAGCATATCGAACGGGTCGATGCGTCCGATCGTCTCAAAATAGCCTTTCATCGCAAGGCGAATGTCTTCCCGCGTACGCCCGAGCCCATCGGAAAAGATTGTTCGCTCCAGCACTTCCAATGTGACACGCGTCGCCTCGACTGCGACATCGACGATCTCGCCTTCGTGCTCGGCGAGGCGCTCAACCAACCCACCAGCTACATCGAGCATCGCAGCCGAAAAGTTCATCACCATCTTTCGTGCAAACAGCGGCGCGAGTGCCCGGCGTTGTGTTCGCCAGTTGTGACCCTCGGCGGTCAGCAGGCCGCCTATCAATCCGGCAGACAAGACCCGGCGCTGTAACCAGTCCTTTTGATAGTTTCCGCAATTGTCAAAAAGGACGCGACGAATTGCAGCCGGGTCGTTCACGACCGCGACACGCCCAATCGACAGGCCGCTGATCACAATCGGCTGTTCGAAATGGGCAGTGGTCCACGCTTCGAGCGGATTATTGGCGAGGACACGAAGGAGGGAAATCGGCCCTAAAGCCTGCGCCCGCGGAACCGGCGCCGGCGGGCTAAGCTCCGCGGGAAAATCGAGCAAAGACAAACTCCGTTTAACAGCTGGGCCTAAAAGACCACCTTTCAAAGGCCTACGCCCAACCGTCAGCCTGTCCCGGAGTTCCAATTTAGCGCAATTTGGGCCGTAAAGTGGAGGAACCGGCCGCGACTTCGGCTATTTCAGATGTTAGATGTCCCGCGGTCCCCCTCATTGGAATTTCAGGATTTTTCACGTGCCGAATCGACCGAAGCCTATTTCCGCCAACCCGCGACTGCTATCCGCCGCATGTGCGGCTTGGTTGATCGCGAACGGCGCCGTTTTAGCCCAGCAGCCACCTGTTCCCGCGCCACCCGACCCGACCGGGGAATGGGTGGTCGCCAAGCAAGTTGCGCGCATCAAAATCGCCAATTGCGACGGGCAGATGTGGGGCGTGGTGTCCTGGGAAACGCAGCCGGGGATCGACACCAAGAATCCGGACCCCAACCTGCGATCCCGGCCCACGCTTGGAATGCCGATCCTACTCGGCATGGCAGCCAGCAAAGCGAATAAATGGGAGGGCCAGATTTATAATTCCGAAGACGGGCACACATATTCCGCCAGCATCACCCTGCTCGATCCCAATACGCTGCGCGTTCAGGGTTGCTTCCTCGGTTTTTTGTGCGGCGGCGAAAACTGGACCCGCGTCGAATCTCTGGACCCGCCGGCCACGGCGACCACACAGCGTACAAGCACCAAACCTGCGGCCACGCGCAAGACAACAGGCAAGCAACCCGACCCGACCGACGATGTATGTTCAAGAACGCTTGGCTCGGCGGGGCTTTCCCATGAGCGCGGGCTGAAATAGCACCGCTGCCGCCAGCGTACACACCAGCGACAACGCCAGCAGTTTACCCATACTCGATGTGCCCGGATGTTGCGAAAGCCATAGGCTCCCAAAGGCGGTTGCCGTGGTCAAGGCGCTCCAAATTACGGCGCGTGTCAGGCTCGACTGCAGCAGGTCCGTACGGCCGGATCGCCAGGCCATTATGTAGTAGATCTTGAAGGCAACGCCGACGCCCAGCAGCAAAGGCAGCGCGATGATGTTGGCGAAGTTCAGTGGCATGCCGATCAAGACGCAGATCTCAAGCGTCACCACTCCCGCCAAAAGAAGCGGAACGAGTGTAAGTAAAACATCGCCGAATCGGCGCAAGACTATCCAAAGCAAGATGGCAATCGAAACGAGCGCATAAAAACCCGCTTCGAAGAATGCCCGGACGACCGTGCGACTCGATTCAAGAATTGAAATCGGACCGCCGGTGGCATTCGGATCGACGGTGAGAACCGCGCGAGCGAAAGACCGCAGAACTTCGGTGTCGTCGGTATTCCCTTTCGGCGCGACCTCAATACGAGTACGCCCGTCCGGCGTCACCCATTGCCGCTTGAGAGCCTGCGGCAGATTGTCCTTGCTGATCTTCTGGGCGCTCAAGAAGCTGCGCAATTGAGCAAGGCCGGTCTCGAGCGGCACGATAAACGCGACCTTCACTCGTGTCCGGGTTTCCTCACTCGCCTGTGCCAATTTTATCGCGTCAGCGGCCAGCCGTCTGGCTGCATCGGCTCCTGGCCCTTTGGTATTGCCGGCAATCTTATTGAGCTGATCGGCAATACCATTTAGAGCCGCCACGTTTTCACCATCGGTCGGCGGCTTGCTCGACCCCGGTTTTTCCAGCGCCGGACCAAGCTGCCGCTCCAGCTCCTGGATCAGACCGAGTTTCTTGTCCTGATCCTGTGGCACAAAACTGAACAGCGTTGTCGTTTGCAAGACCTGTGGGAGCTTCTGCAATCTTTCAGCTGCTGTCGAAACTTCGTTCAAAGACGAAGTGACGACGTTGACCGAATTGATTCCCGCCCGCGTGTCCCCGCCGAGCTCGAGCAAAGTCGAGATCGATTCGGTCTTCGGACTGCGCAGGTGAATTGGGTCAAAGTCGAAAGTAAGAAAATAAAGCAGCGGCGATCCTAATATGGCGACGGCCAGCGTCCCGACGATGACCGGGATACGATAGTCCTGAAGAAAACGGTCTATCGGCGCGAGCGCGCTATAGCCGATGGGTTCCGGCTCCCCAGTCGGATTAAACACAGTAATGAGAGCCGGCAAGAGTGTGATACTTGTTAAATAAGCGATCAGCATACCCACGCCCGCAATTTGGCCTAGCTCCGAAACACCTCGATAAGCGGTCGGAAGGAAGGACAGAAAGCCAGCCGCCACGGCCGCTGCTGCGAGCGTCAATGGAACGCCTATTTTTTCCGCCGCTTGAATTATTGCCGGGCCAAGCTTGGGCACATCGTGACGCTCGGCGCGGTAGCGCACCGAAAACTGAATGGCGAAATCAACTCCGAGGCCGACAAATAAAACGGCAAATGCGACCGATATCATATTGAGGGCGCCCACCATCATCAGTCCCAGCGCGGCGGTGATTGCCAGACCGACGAAAAGACTGATGAACACCGCAACGATAATGCGCGCGGACTTAAGTGCCAGCCAAAGAATCACAAGCACAATGACGACAGTAGCGACGGCATTTGCCAGCGCGCCGTCCTGAACTGTTGCAAATTCTTCGTCCGCTATCGGCACTGAGCCGGTCAGTCGAACACGCGCCTGATATTTTTTCTCCAGCTGTAACTCAGTTGCGGTCTGCCGGATGACGTTGCTCGAGGCTTGCCCAGGCTGAAGGGCAGAAAAATCAAGCACGGGATGAACTTCGATGAGCCGGCGCAGGTCTGCGGGCTCGGGCTGTTGGCCGTTCAACATCGCCTGCCAGGAAAACGAGGCCGGGCGCCCTGCCAGCGCTTCCTCTATCGTTGTCGAAGCCATAGACAAAGGCCGGGCCAATGCATCGAGCGTGAGCATGCGATTTTGCACGCCGATCAAACCCAGCGAGAGAGTGCGCGTGAGCCCGCGAAGACTGGGATCGCCAACAAGGGTGCTGACAAGCGGTGCCGCCTGCCCCAGACCCTTGGCGAAGCCTGCGACATCTTCAGTCGGCCTGTACAACAGGCCGTTGCGCGCAAAGAACTCACTACCCCCGATATCATCGACCGAGGGGTAGAGTTGGGGATTTGCCTTCAGTCTCGCAGAGAGCTCGGCTGCGGCGCGGGCCGCATACTCCACTGTGGGCGCATCGATAACGACCAGGGTGGAACCGAAATGACCTGGGAAGGCCTTTTCGAACTCTGCCTCGCGCTGGCGCCAATCAAGTTCGCGCGAGATGAGTTTGTTGATGTCCGTATTGATGGCAAAATGGCGAGCTGAATAGCCCACCGAGCCCGCCGCCGCTATCATGGCTAAGGCAATGATCGGCCAAGGGAATCGGGTACAAAAACCAACGATTCCGGTAACAACTGACCTTAGCATGACGAATATGGCCTTCCCGGCACCAAAAATTCATCCCCACTTGCGCTTGGATGCAATATTATCAATGCTTTCTGCGTGGAACTTATGCAGGCGTCATCGATTGACGCTGATTGAGAGTTTCTAGCCAGAGCCGCCAAAGCTCGAAAGAAAATATTCCGAGAGGTTGTGCCGAGGGCAAGAGCGCCTCCGAGTTGAGTGGGGAAGATAAGAATGACGGCGCCCAATGATAACTGCCTGACAAAACCAACGCCGAACATCCTACAATTGATCAACAGCCCGGCAGATTTACGGCGTATTAATGCGCAGGATCTGCAGCGGGTTGCCGACGAATTGCGCGCTGAGACGATTAATGCTGTTGCCGTCACCGGCGGTCATTTGGGGGCCAGCCTCGGTGTAATCGAACTGACCGTCGCTTTGCACTACATCTTCGACACCCCCAATGACAAACTTATTTGGGACGTCGGCCATCAGGCCTATCCGCACAAGATTCTAACTGGCCGCCGAGACCGCATTCGGACATTGCGGACCGGTGGCGGTCTGTCCGGTTTTACCAAGCGGTCCGAAAGCGAATACGACTGTTTCGGCGCGGCACACTCCTCAACATCGATCTCGGCCGGATTGGGAATGGCGGTTGCTCGCGACCTCGCTGGCCAAAAGCACAATGTGATCTGTGTAATCGGCGATGGCGCTATATCTGCCGGCATGGCGTACGAGGCGATGAACAATGCCGGCGCCATGAATCGTCGTCTCATCGTGATACTGAACGACAATGAGATGTCGATCGCGCCCCCTGTCGGCGCCATGTCCAACTATCTCACGCGCTTGTTGTCGAGCCCCACGTACATGTCGTTGCGGGACATCGGCAAACAAGTCGCACATCACTTGCCAAAATTCCTGAAAGAGAAAGCATGCCTTGCCGAGGAATTGGCACGTGGTTTCGTCACCGGCGGCACGTTGTTCGAAGAGCTCGGATTTTACTACATCGGCATTGTTGACGGACACAGTCTTGATCAACTCTTGCCCGTGCTGGAAAATGTTCGCAACGCCGATAATGGGCCGTTTCTTGTGCACGTACGCACGCAAAAGGGCAAAGGCTACGCGCCGGCAGAGGCTTCGCAGGATAAATATCATGGCGTCGTGAAATTCGACGTCACGACCGGCAAGCAGCAGAAGGCGACCTCGAATGCGCCGTCGTACACAAAAGTTTTCGGTGAAAGTCTCACGAGGGAGGCTGCGAAGGATGACCGGATCGTCGCCATCACAGCTGCGATGCCGGGCGGCACTGGCGTTGATATATTTGCCAAGACGTTTCCCAATCGCGCGTTCGATGTAGGCATTGCCGAACAGCACGCTGTGACTTTTGCTGCCGGTCTGGCTACGCAAGGATACAAGCCGTTCGTCGCGATATACTCGACATTTCTCCAGCGCGCCTATGACCAGGTTGTCCACGATGTAGCGATCCAGAAATTGCCGGTGCGCTTCATTTTGGATCGTGCGGGCCTGGTCGGCGCAGATGGGCCGACCCATGCCGGGTCCTTCGACCTTGCCTATCTCGGTTGCCTGCCTAATTTCGTCATTATGGCGGCCGCCGACGAAGCCGAGCTTGTCCACATGGTTGCCACGGCGGCAACGATCGATGATCGACCCTGCGCTGTACGTTACCCACGTGGAGACGGCGTCGGTGTCGAACGTCCGGAGACCGGCGTGCCATTAGAAATCGGCCGCGGACGCATCATCAGCAAAGGCAACACGGTTGCCCTGTTATCGCTTGGAACGCGCCTGGCTGAATGTACAAAAGCCGCGGAGACGCTGGGAGCACACGGCATTTCGACAACCGTCGCTGACGCGCGTTTCGCAAAGCCGCTCGATCGCGAGCTCATCCTGCGGCTGGCGCGCGAACATGAATTGCTCATTACGATCGAGGAAGGGGCCATAGGCGGTTTCGGCGCGCAGGTGATGCAGTTGCTCAGCGATACCGGTGCGCTTGAGCGTTCCGGTTTCAAGATTCGCACCATGGTATTGCCGGATATCTTCATCGATCACGACAGCCCGCCAGCTATGTATGCCAAGGCTGGACTCGACGCTAACGGAATCGTTAATAAGGTCTTCGATGTGTTCGGCTCGCGTCACGCGCCGGAATTGCAACCGGCCGAGATCGAGTTTCTCGCCGAACGCGCGCGCCGCCGCCGGCAAGGCAAGGCAATGAACGGGCACGCGAAGGGGGCAACGGCATGAAGGTTATTCTCGCGAAACCACGGGGCTTCTGCGCCGGGGTCGTGCGTGCAATCGAGATCGTCGAGCGCGCGCTCGAGAAATACGGCCCGCCGGTCTACGTGCGCCACGAGATCGTGCACAACAAATGGGTGGTCGACGCACTCAAGGCGCGTGGCGCCCATTTCGTCGAAGAGCTGTCCGAAGTGCCGCCAAACGCGATCACGATCTTCAGCGCCCATGGCGTGGCGAGGAAAGTTCAGGATGAGGCCGCCAAGCGCGGTCTGCGGGTGCTCAATGCCACCTGCCCGCTGGTGTCGAAAGTGCACGCGCAAGGCCGCCATTATCTACGTAACGGCCGCACGGTTATTCTGATCGGCCATGCAGGACACCCGGAAGTGGAAGGCACGTTGGGGCAAATTCCCGGCCCCGTGATACTCGTGCAGACGGAAGCCGACGTAAACGGGCTCGACCTCGCGGAAGACACGCCCATCGCTTACGTGACGCAGACGACGCTAAGCGTCGACGACACCAAAGGGATCATCGCGACGTTGTTCCGGCGTTTCAAGGACGTGGTCGGCCCTGGCACGCAGGACATCTGTTATGCGACACAGAACCGCCAAACCGCACTGCTCGAGTTGACCAAGCTCGTCGATGTAATTTTCGTGGTTGGCGCCAAAAACAGCTCAAATTCGAACCGACTGTGCGAAATCGGTGTAGAAGCCGGTGTTCCCACCCACTTGATAGCCAACGGCAACGAAATAAAGAAGGAATGGTTGCACAACGTCGAAGTTGTTGGCATTACGGCGGGTGCTTCGGCGCCAGAAGTTATGGTGCGGGACGTGATCAATGCGTTGCGTGCTGTCGAGCCGGTGGAGGTATTCACCCTGCCCGGCCAGGATGAACACATCGAATTCAGGGTGCCGGTCGAGTTGCTCGATGTGACCGGCTCCCAGCAAATCAGCAAGGATAGTGATCTTGGGCATTCCCCTACTTCAGAAGTTATTTGTCGGTAGCTATGTTATCCGTCAGCGTCTGACCGGCCGAAAGCGTTACCCGCTGGTGCTGATGCTTGAGCCGTTGTTCCGGTGCAACCTGGCTTGCGCCGGTTGCGGCAAGATCGACTACCCGGACCCCATTCTGCACCAGAACATGTCGGTCGCCGACGCGCTTCATGCGGTCGATGAGTGCGATGCGCCGGTTGTATCGATCGCCGGCGGCGAACCGCTATTGCACAAGCAATTGCCGGAAATCGTGCGTGGCATCGTTGCACGAAAGAAATTCGTCTACCTGTGCACAAACGCGCTGCTGATGGACAAGAAGCTCTCGCAGTACGAGCCGAGCACCTTTTTCACCTGGTCGGTACATCTCGATGGCGACAAGGAGATGCACGATCACTCGGTTTGCCAGCCAGGCACGTATGACCGCGCAGTGACCGCGATCAAGCACGCCAAAGAACGCGGGTTTCGCGTCAATATCAACTGCACTTTGTTCAACACAGCGGAAGCCGACCGGGTTGCCGCATTCTTCGACACTGTTACGGAGTTAGGTGTAGACGGCATCACGGTTTCGCCGGGCTACGCCTACGAGCGCGCACCTGACCAGCAGCACTTCCTCAACCGCAGCAAGACCAAGCAATTGTTCCGTGACGTGTTCAAGCGCGGGCCGGGCAGCACAAGGTGGTCGTTCAGCCAATCGAGCCTGTTTCTCGATTTCCTCGCCGGAAACCAGAGCTACCACTGCACGCCGTGGGGCAACCCGACGCGCACTATCTTTGGATGGCAGAAGCCTTGCTATCTGCTCGGCGAAGGCTACGCGCGCACCTTTAGCGAGCTGATGAACGACACTGATTGGGACGCCTACGGAACCGGCAATTACGAGAAGTGCGCCGACTGCATGGTGCACTCGGGCTATGAAGCATCCGCCGTCAACGACGCGATCGCACACCCTCTCAAAGCCCTGGCTGTCAGCCTGCAGGGCGTCCGCACCGATGGCGACATGAAGCCCGAGATACCGCTCGACCGCCAGAGGCCCGCACAATACGTGTTTTCGAAGCACGTCGAACAGAAACTCGGCGAAATTCGTCAAACCCAAAGCAAGACGCGAGCTGCCTGAATCGGGACGGCGGGCCCCGACTAAGCGGAATGGAACTTGCGGGCGTGTGGGCCCGTTATGTCCGAACCACCGTTCGATTTGTAACAACCGCCTTCGGAATTCGGCCATGCGCGGGCGAACCATTCTTTTCATCGCGATGCTGGCAGGGATCCCGCTGCTGCCCGACATTGGTTATGCCCAGCTGTCGCCGCAGGGTGTTATCGGCGGCATTACACGACCATTTCGACAGATTCTCGGCCATTATCCCCGGGCGCGCCATCATCGCGCAGGCGCCGCCAGGGCCGCCAGGGCCGCGGCCGCTGCCCAGCCGAACGAAACCGCCGCTAACACCGGGCCTCGCCTTGGGTTGGTTGGCCCACCAGCCTGGCCCAATGTCTACGAAGACGTGGTTGGCTTTACGTTCTGGCCAGACGACTACACACCCCGGCTGCGGGGGCGTGGGTTCGACGTGATCGTCGATACCATCACCGGGCGTTTCGATTTGCCGCGGCCGGCCCGCACCGCAACAACGGGCGCGGCGGTCAGAAGCGACGCGGATAATGAGCCCGCCGTGGATCGATGCGGCGATCTTTCCAACACCGAGAGCAATTGGCCGGCAGCCCGCATCGAACAGATGCTGCAACTGTCTGACACCCAGCGTGCAGCTCTCGACAAATTGCAGTTGGCGGCAGTTCAATCGGTCAAGAATATCAAAGCAGATTGCCGCGCGCCTGGAGCGATCGCGCCGCCAGACCGCTTGCGAACACTCATACAAATGCTTTGGACTGTGCGCGACGCCGGCATATCCATGCGCGAGCCGCTCAAGACTTTCTACGACAGCCTTTCAACCACGCAAAAGAACGGCTTTGCCAGCCTGCAACCGCAGAGCAATTTGCCTCCTGATCCTAAAGCCACCAACAGCATGAACAAGCTGTATCAGGCCTGCGCGTCGCAGAATGTCGAAAAATCGGAACGTCTGATCAAAGCAATTGAAATGAGAATTCGGCCGGACAAGGCACAAGCGCAGAGCCTGGAAAGCTTCCGCAAAGCCTCGACGGACATGGCCAAGCTGATGATCGCTTCGTGCGCGCAGCCAATTCCTGCCGATCCTATGGCGCGGCTGGATTCAGCCAATGACCAGCTGACGGCCATGAATTACGCCGCATCAACTGTGCAAATCGCATTAGGTGATTTTTATTCGAGGCTCAACAACGACCAAAAAGCGCGTTTTGATTCTTTAAACCGCTAGTCGTCACATACCGTAATTTACTCTCGAGATGTTGCTCGCCTTCAAATTGCGGTAACGCGCAAGTGCCCATAGCGGGAAGAATTTTCGATAGCCATGATACCGCAGGTAAAAAACACGGGGAAAGCCGGTTGCGGTAAATCGTTCTTCTGACCAAAAGCCATTCGCTGCCTGCGTTTGAGAGAGATACTGAACACCGCGTGTCACCGCCGGATGGTCGATCTCACCGGCTGCAATTAGCCCGAGCAGCGCCCAAGCCGTCTGTGATGATGTGCTGGCAGCCGGCTCGTGGCCGCGATAGTCGAGTTTGTAGCTGGCACCATCTTCACCCCAACCGCCATCCGCATTTTGAATTGAAACGAGCCAGTTCGCGGCCTTGCGTATTTCCGAGGAGCCATGATCGATGCCACAAGCGTTGAGGGCACAGAGCGTGGACCATGTGCCGTAGATGTAGTTCAGACCCCAGCGTCCGTACCAGCTTCCGTCCTTCGTTTGCGTGCCGAGCAGATATGCAACGCCACGCGACAAGGACGTGCTCTGGTCTATGGTCTCGCCAAGTTGCGCCAGCATCGACACGCAGCGGGCCGTGACATCTTCCGTCGGCGGGTCGATTAGCGCACCGTGGTCGGCGAATGGAATATTGTTGAGATAGTCGTAAACATTGTCGACGTCGAAAGCCGCCCAGCCGCCGTTGTGGCTTTGCAAACCCTTTACCCATTCGGCGGCCCGGTCGATCGCCTGGTCGTAACCGTGACCGCTCCCCGACCGACGGACGCGATCCATCGCCATGACAACCACAGCGGTATCGTCGAGATCAGGATAGTGCGGATTGGCATACTGGAAGGCCCAACCGCCGGGCCGGACCTGCGGGCGGCGATTGGTCCAATCCCCGGCAACATCAAGTACTTGACGAGGAACTAGCCAATCAAGCCCGCGGATCGCATCCGCTCGCGCTTTGTCGTCTCCGACTTCCAGCAATGCGTGGCAAGCAAGCGCTGTATCCCAGACCGGTGAGACACAGGGCTGGCAGTAGGCTTCGTTGTTGCCGACGACGAGCAGCTTTTCGACCGAGTGCCGCGCCACATCGGCGCTTGCTTTGTTGCCGAGCACATCGAACATCATCGTCGCATTGGCCATCGCCGGAAAAATCGCGCCGAGGCCGTCCTCGCCGTTAAGCCGTTCCGTGACAAACCCGACAGCGCGATCGATAGCCCGTTGCCGCAGGCGTTTTGGAAAAAGTTTCACGGCAGGACGCAGAATGATGTCGATGCCGCGAAAAAACGCAAACCAGATCCGGCGCTGGTGCGGAGCTTTCGCCGCAGGCCCGATGGAGGCCGGTGGTTCTACGAACAGTTCATCGATTGTAACGCCAAGCGGATTTTTGGCGCGTGGTTGCAATGCCTGCAAGACAAGCAGTGGTACCAGCACCGTGCGCGCCCAGTATGACACTTTCGACAGATGGAAGGGAAACCATCGCGGCAAAAGCACTATTTCAACCGGCATTTCCGGCACACTGCGCCAGCTCAAGATGCCGTAAAGCGACAGCAAAACGCGGGTGAACACGTTGCAGTGGACCGCGCCGCCGCGCGCGAGGATTGCTTCCCGCGCCCGCGACATGTGAGGAGCGTCCGGACGATCGCCAATCATCTTGAGCGCAAAATAAGCTTTTACGCTTGCGCTCATGTCAAACTCGCCCTGATGGTAGAGCGGCCAGCCACCATGCTTGCCCTGGATGCGGCGCAGATATCCGGCAATCTTTTGTTCCAGGCCTGTGTCCCTCGGCTCACCGCGATAATGCCGGAGCAACACATATTCGGCGGGAATTGTCGCATCGGCTTCAAGTTCGAAGACCCAATGCCCATCACCTTGCTGGCATTCAAGCAGTGCACGGGTTGCGCTCCCGATTGCGGGCTCGGTATCGGGCCGTGCCGGAATGCGTGATGCTTCTGTGACGAGGGTCGTCATGCAGCGATCCGCAAACGGTCTTTAACGAGGTCGGCGGCCCGGTAACCCGAGCGAACGGCACTTTCTATTGTCGCCGGCAAGCCGGTCTGCGTCCAATCGCCGGCCAGAAACAAATTGTTCCACGATGTTTCCACGCCGGGACGTAGCGCGTTTTGCTCCGGCGTGGCGGCGAAAGTCGCGCGTCGCTCGCGGACGATCTGCCAGGGCGGAAGATCGGTCGCAAGACCGGCGATTTTTGCAATATCGTTCCATATCGTCTGTGCCAATTCCGTTCGTGGCATGTCGAACAGACGTCCGGCGTCACTGATCGTGGCCGAGATCCGGCCAGACAGAGGAAATATCCATTCGCAAGTACCATTGATGACACCGAGCATCGGCGGCAAATGAGCCGGCGGATCCACGCGGAAATGCGCATTCACTATCCCGCGGAACAACGATGGCGTTGGCAGGCCGGGCAGAAGATTCACCGCGACATAGGGTGGGACGGCAAGGATAACGGCATCTGTTCCGCTCAAATCGATCGCTTGCTTGGAAAATTTGAGACGTGATACGCGCTCTTTTGCAAAGGACAGTTCTATCAACTCGTCTTCAAATGCAATCGACACATCGCGACCGCGCAAATGGGCCAACGCTGGCTCTACGAACACGCTGCCCAGCCCTTCATGTGCTAACAGCGGCCTGCACGCTTGCCCCCCGAGGGCCAGAGTTTCGCGAATGAGTGCGCCAGCTAGTTTTGCAGACCCCTCTCGCGGCGCGATGTTCAGGGCGGCAAGCAATAACGGCTCAAGAAAGCGGTCGTAGATCGGGCCGCCGCAGTTCATCACCTCTTCGATGGGCTTGTCCGCCGATATCCAGGCGAGCCGTGCAAGGGGCAGGTAATCGACTACAGCCGTTTGCGGAACACGTCGCTCTCTGTCGAACACCCACCATGGAAACCGGCTGTCGCCGAAACGCAGGGTCCATTGCTCGCCACTTGCGATATCTATAAACGCAAATTGCGCCTGGTCCGGCCCGCGCAAGCCGGCTCTTGAACCGATCGCCTCGGTGAATGACAGCGCGGCATGATTTCCTGACAATAAAAGATGGGTGCCATTGTCGATCAACATGCCCGTCGTTTGATCGTAATATGAGCGACACCGACCACCGGCGTAGGCGGTTGCCTCGTGGATGACGACGGCGCGATGTGACCGAGACAGCCGTTCGGCGGCAGCAAGCCCCGCCAAACCCGCTCCGATAATGTGGACTGTACCCACGTCAGACGAATGCATGCCGTAAAGCGATCCACAATAGATAGGGTTTGTTGACGTGGACACGGTCCCGTGGGAGCGCCCAGCCGCGCGATACCATGTCTTCAAGCATCTGGCGATAGACTGCGCCCATGATTTTCGGCGCGCGCACGACCCGGCGTGGACTGCCGGACATAATCTCATTGGCCTTGGTGAAATGCCCCCGTGCGCGTTCGACAACAAAAGCACAGGCCGCACCAATGCGAGGATTCGACGCGACTGCTATCGGGTCGTTGCCATCGATGTTTGCAAGTTCCAATGCCTCCTTCGGGAGATACAAGCGCCCCACAGCAGCGTCTTCGTCTATATCGCGCAAGATATTTGTAAGTTGAAGAGCGCGGCCGAGATGATGCGCGAGCGCTTTTCCGTCAGTTTCGTTCATGCCAAAGATGCGAACGGATAGCCGCCCGACTGCGCAGGCAACGCGGTCGCAGTAGAGATCAAGTTCCTTAAGGCTCGGAGCCCGGATATCCGCACGCGCATCCATTTCCACACCATCGATCACTGCAAGAAAATCGTCCTTTTGCAGACCGAAGCGGGAAATGACCTTGGCGAGGCGTTCGAGACCGTCGGGAACGTATCCGGAATAGACTGCGTCAATATTTTTCCGCCATTCCGACAGGAGCGCGAGCCGCTGTGGACGCGGCCCGTCCTCGTCCGCGATGTCATCAACGTCGCGGCAGAACGAATAAATTTCAAACATCGCTTCTCTTTTCTCACGACTTAAGATGCGCATCGCGAGATAAAAAGAGCTGCCGCCTGCGCGGCGTGCCGCCGGCGAAGCGCTCGTTGTAGGATTTGGAGCCTGGATGTTCATGGGGTTTGATATCGGTGCGCCGGCGCCATCGTTCGTAACAATCGGCGCAATATAGCGCGCGAGCCACCGGTCACGGCCGTGGCCAGCGCTTCGGCTTTGCTCAGATGCACACGCTCGGACAACGGATCGCGAACCATCAGAATTGTCAACAATCTGCCCGCGAGGGACTGGATGACCGAGATTTCGAGCGCAAGCCGTGTGTCGCTTACCTTTGCCTCAAGCCCACGGCTGTCGCTCAGCAAGACCGAAGTGCGTCCCACAAGTCCACGCAGACAATCCCGTAAGGCGGGACTTGCCTGAGCGTCATTAAGCGCTTCGACGCTGGCGCCACTCGCGGCCAGGGCGTCAAGCGGAATGTAGACCCGATCAAGGGCGCGATAGTCCTTGGCGCAATCCTGCAAGTGATTGATGATTTGCAATGCGGCACAGAGTGCATCTGAAGCGGGCCATGTATCTCTTGCTTCCCCGTGCACGTCGAGCACAAAGCGGCCGACCGGCATTGCCGAACGCGAACAATAGTCGATCAGATCCTCCCAATTGGCGTAGCGGAGTTTGGTTGCGTCTTGCCGGAATGCGCTCAGCAAATCCTGCGCGTGGCGCGTGGACAGACCCCGGCTGTTCAGAACCGTGTGCAAGCGCAAGCCTTCCGGCTCGTCGCCGTTGCCGAGCAGGCTCGCTTCAAGACGATCCAGCCGCGTAATTTTCTCGGTGCTGTTAAGCTCAGGATGATCCGCAATGTCGTCGGCAACGCGGATGAATTCGTAAAATGCCAGAATGACCGGCCGGTGACGCCGCTTGATAAGTCGTGATGCGACTGGGAAATTCTCGTCGTGCGCGCTCTTGCCGGATCGCAGTTCTCCGCTTCGGGTCATTGCAGACTCGGCGCATCCGCTTGAACGCGCCCCTTCCACTGACCGCCCCGTCCCCGCGCATACTGATACGCGGAATTGAGCGTGTAATACAGGTAAAGCGAGGCAATGCCAGGCAGGGCAATACTCCAGAGCAGTGATTGTCGATAGAACCTCAGCGTCGGTGCAAAAGATAATGCCATAGCGATCCAGGCAAGGATCCCCAAAAATCGCGGCACGCCTGTGGCAAAAATTGCGAGCAGTGGCGGAGCAATGAACGTCAAAGCCATGCTGGCGGTTGTCCCCGCCAAGAGAAGCGGCGAATAGCGAAGCTGTGCATAGGCCGACCGCGAAATCATCTGCTTGATATCGGAAAGCGTATTGTAAGGCCGGATGCTACGGACACGATCGGTCAGGCCAAGCCAGATCGGGCCGATTGCCTTCAACTTTGCCGCTAACGAACAATCATCGATTAATGCGTTGCGAATGCTTGCGATGCCGCCGGCACGCACGAGAGCGTCCGCGCGAACGAGCATGCACCCACCTGCCGCCCCAGCAATGCCTGAATTGGACCGGCAGACCCACGAAAACGGAAAAAGCATTTGAAAGAAATAAATGAAAGCCGGTACGTGGCTGCGTTCAGCCAGACTCTCACATCGCAACTTTGCCATCAGAGAGGTCAGGACAAATTGACCAGCTGACGCTTGCTTTAGGAGCCAGGCGAGCGTATCGGGCGCATGGACGATGTCTGCATCCGTAAGCAAGAGATATTCTGGCCGCAGCAATTCGGCAGCAGCAATGCCTTGCTTGAGCGCCCATAGCTTGCCGGTCCATCCTGGCGGCGGACTCTTGCTTCTAGCAACCGTTAGCTGGCGGCCGCGGATGGTTTCGGCCACGCGCGTCGCCGTCACCGCTGTTTCGTCGCTACTATCGTCATCGACGACTATGATGCTAAACAGCCCGGCATACTCCTGCCGCAAGAGAGACGTTACGCTTGCCTCGATGTATGGCGATTCATTACGCGCTGGTATAACGGCAACCACCGTGGGCCACTGCTGCAGCTCGGGGTTCTCTCGCCCAGTGTCGCGCACCCGGCCAAGCCAAAAGCCGCCCCGACCCCCGATCAGGTAGAGCCACACCAGGACGCAGACAACTGCCAACACGCCGCTCATTGAAGGAAACGCTTCTAAGTGCATTCGACCCCTGCTTTTAACATCGGAACGAGCTTATTGGTTCGCTTGATTTGGCGGCTTTGACGAAACGGCAGATTTGAAGGAAATCGTTTAATCCCTCTGAAAACCGCTTGTAAAATACATGCCTTGCCACCACAAAGCACGGTTCAAGCTGCCTCAGGCAAGAAGCCACCCCCGCGGCAGCATCGAACGCCCCTCGTCTCAACGCACGTAAAATGGATTGAGAGTCATGCTGCCTTCTTCAAGCGATGTTGTCGTCGTCGGTGCAGGCAATGCGGCCTTTTGCGCCGCTCACGCAGCCGCCGAGCACGGCGTCTCCGTTCTTGTCCTTGAACGTGCCTCAGAAGAAGAATCCGGCGGCAACAGCCGCTTCACGGCCGGGGCGTTTCGCTGCGTTTACGACGGCGTCGATGATTTACGCGCGTTGATGCCCGATCTGACAGATGAGGAGGTCGCGAATACCGACTTCGGCACCTACACCCAGGACAAATTTTTCGACGACATGGGTCGCGTCACCGAGTATCGGACCGATCCAGACCTTTGCGAACTTTTGATCACGCGCAGCAAGGATACGATGCGCTGGATGCAGAAGAAGGGCATTCGATTTATCCCGATTTATGGACGGCAAGCCTACAAGATCGACGGAAAATTCAAATTCTGGGGCGGACTCACCGTCGAAGCCTGGGGCGGCGGTCCGGGCCTTGTCGAGGCGCATACCAAAATAGCAAAGAAGAACGGGGTTACAGTCGCGTATAACGCGCGTGCACTGTCGCTGATCGCCGATGATGATGGCGTCCATGGCGTACGCGTGAAACACGATGGCCGCACTGTCGAGGTCAAGGCGAAGTGCGTGGTGCTCGCGGCGGGCGGTTTCCAGGCCAACACTGAAATGCGCACACGCTATCTTGGCCCCACCTGGGAACTCGCGAAGATCCGCGGAACGCGATTCAACACGGGTGACGGCATCCGCATGGCGCTCGACATCGGCGCCATGCCGACGGGCAATTGGTCGGGTTGCCACGCCGTCGGCTGGGACCGCAACGCTCCGGAGTTTGGCGACCTTGCCGTCGGCGACAATTTCCAGAAGCATTCCTACCCGTGGGGCATCATGATCAATGCCAACGGTGAGCGCTTCGTCGACGAAGGGGCGGATTTTCGCAACTACACTTATGCCAAATATGGCCGCGTGATCCTGATGCAGCCGGGCCAATTCGCCTGGCAGGTCTTCGACAAGAAGATCATCCCGATGCTGCGCGACGAATACCGTATCAAACAGGTCACCAAAGTCCGCGCCGATACACTCGAAGAGCTTGTGAGGAGACTCGATGACGTGAATGCCGACCGCGCGCTTGAGACGATCAAGGCATACAACAAGGCGGTGCGCACCGACATCAAGTTCAATCCCAACGTCAAGGATGGCCGCCGGACCGAGGGTCTGGCCATCAACAAATCGAACTGGGCGAACCCGGTCAATGAACCGCCCTTCGAGGCCTACGCCGTGACTTGCGGTATTACCTTCACCTTCGGAGGATTAAAGATCGATACGTCGGGCCGCGTCATCGATACCGATGGCCAGGTCATCGCTGGCCTGCACGCCGCTGGCGAGTTGGTCGGCGGATTGTTCTATTTCAACTATCCGGGCGGCACCGGCCTTATGGCAGGCTCGGTATTCGGCAAGATCGCGGGCACCACTGCTGGCCAGCGGGCTGCGCAGACGCCGTGAGCTGTCGGCTTTCTCATTGCATGAAGAACATGGCGGTCGTCGGCGGATCGCTGGCGTTTGTTGCGTGCGGCGCCGGCGTTTATTCGGTCGACGGGCGAAAGGCGTAGGCACGCGCTTTACGATTAGCCCCGGCCCTTCCCGCTCCCGGAAATGGGTCGGGGCAGCCACGCCAATACTTTGCGGACTATGTTGAAAGGCCGCCGGCTATTTCGGCTTTGCCTTGGTGGCGCGCTCACGCAACCGGTAGAACTGGATAGCGGACTTTGCCGTCTCCGGCTTGAGTTTGTTGAAGCTGTCGAGATAGTCGCTGGATTTGGCTCCGCTCAGCAACAGAATGGCCTTGGTCGACTTCCAGGAAAAACCAATGGATTTCGTAATGACCAGGATTTGATCGCCCGTATCGTGGACGAGCGCGCGTTCGATCGCCCCAACCGGCAAATCGGCCAGCAATGACAAAGCCGCCGCCGTTTCATCGAATTTTCGGAGCTCTGCAAACCTGCAAACCTGGGCTTCATTGAGCTCGCCACTCTTGTGCAACCTCTCGACATATGCCAGCGCGCTCGCAAAGCTTGAATGTTCGCGTAAATCCGTCTGAATTTTGTCCGCCGCCTGTTTAATCATCTCGCGGACCAACTCTGCCCTGTTCCGATCGGCGGTTTCGAAGTTCAGCCGTACCGTTTCCGAAGCGGTCTCGAAAAGGGTCAGCAGATATTCGCGTGGAATCTCGGGGCGCGTCCACACCAAGAGTGCAAGTTCGCTGTCATTTTCGGACCGTGTGACGAGCTTCGAATAGCCAAACTCGGAGAACCGTGCGCCGGCGTTCTTGGCCGTGCTGATGACCACATTTTGATCACCACGCTCTACGAGAACGTCGGTAACGCCTTCGCTGAGACGTTTGCGCTGCGAAATCGCAAGCAGGTGATCCTGGCCTTTCGTCTTTGCGCCGGCGATCAAGGTCTCGTCATCAAGGCATTCAGACCGGCGAAGGACGGGCCCGGCAACCTCGATTGAATCATCGAGTGCGAGCGTTCGCGTCACTCTGGGCGGAGAGTTTGCAATCGTCGAGATCGTTTCCCCGAACGTAACACGAGCCGAATGCTCGATCTCGCTCACCAGGCGGCTCATGACGTCGTCAAACAGCTTTATCTGTTCGCTGTCGAAATGCTCGGCACCAACCACAAACAGATCGGTAATCTGACGCAGGATGTCGGCGCGCGAGCCAATATTCCTTTGCGAAATTGCCGCTTCCAGCTCGTCAACGAGCGACCGGTGAGCCGCCACGCCTTTTTGTTCGCTGGCATTTCGGTTCCGCCGGTCTTCCGGAGCCTCCGGTTCCGATACGAGACTACGCGGCATCTTCGATCTCCTGAAATTTGTAGGTCCGATCGAAGTCCAACTGCGCCGACGCGCAAGGCCGCTGGAACAGATACCCTTGCAGAGACGTCACCCCGGCCAGCCGCAGGAGACGATATTGTTCCACTGTCTCCACGCCCTCAGCAGTGGTTGCTATATCGAGACTGCGGGCAAGCGTCAGCGTTGCCGCGATAATGGCGGCGCATTCGGTGCGTTTGGTCAGGTTCTGCGTAAACGATTTGTCGACCTTGATCTTGTCGAAAGGAAACATCATCAGCTGGCTCAGCGAAGAATACCCGGTCCCGAAGTCATCAAGGGCGATCGCGATACCGAGATTCTTGAACTGGCGCAAAACAGGCAAGCATTCGGTCGCGGATTCGATGAGCGCTGTTTCGGTGATTTCCAGTTCCAGACGCTCGGGCGGCAGCCCCGATTGAGCAAGGGCGCAAATTACAACATCGACCAGATTGTCTTTTCGGAACTGAACTGCTGACAGATTGACAGCGACCTTGATTCCGCTCGGCCAGGTGGCAGCTTCAGTGCAAGCGGTTTGCAGCAGCCACTCGCCGATCTGCGTGATCATTCCCGTCTCTTCGGCAAGCGGAATAAACTGGTCAGGCAAGATCATGCCCTTGGTCGGATGGCGCCACCGAATGAGCGCTTCGGCGCCACAGACCAGAAGTGTCTTGGTGTCGATAATCGGCTGGTAGTGAAGTTCGAGTTCGTCTTGTTGAATGGCGCGTCGCAGCTCGTTCTCAAGCTCGTGGCGCGCGCTCGCAGCCATGCTCATTTCAGGGTCAAAGAAACGATATCCGTTTCGTCCAGCGGACTTTGCGCGATAAAGAGCCAGATCGGCCATTTTCATCAGGCTCTCGGAACTTGCGGCATGTTCGGGCGCCAAGGCAATGCCGATGCTGGTAGCAATGTTGACCTCGTTGCCCTCTATGTTGAACGGCTTGGAAAAGATCTCGATAATTCGGTCTGCGAGCGCACAGGCACTGTTGTGCTGATCGTTTTCGCGGTCCTGTACAATCGCGAACTCGTCGCCGCCCAGCCGCGCCAGTACGTCGGTTTCCCGCAGCGAAGCCTTGAGGCGCACAGCGGTTTCCCGCAACAGCGCGTCGCCGACAGCGTGCCCCAACGTGTCATTGACATGCTTGAAGCGGTCAAGATCCAGCAGCAATACGGCAAATGAATCGCCCCGCCTGCGGTGGCGCCCGATCGCCTCTTCTATTTTTTCCATAATGGCCAGGCGGTTTGGCAGGCCCGTCAGAACGTCATGGTGCGCCATGAACGCAATCCGCTGCTCGGACCTCTTCCTCTCCGTGATATCGTCGATAACGACGATGAGGTGCCTTGCCACACCTTCGCTGTCACGGACCACGAGCCGGTTGGTCGCGAGAACACGCGAGTCACCGTCGGGCATCTCAATCTCATAATCGCTTGAGCACGCGCCGAATTCTCCGGCAAGGGCTTCATTGTCCGACGTGTCGATACGTTCGGCGTCCTTTGGCCTATAAATATCGAATACGGTTTTCCCCAGCACTTCATTCCTCGGCACCTTGAGCATTGTTTCAAACGCCCGGTTGACGAGGACAAACTTACGTGTCGCCACATCTTTGACGACGACTGCAATTGGAATGTTCTCGATGATCGAATTTAGAAACTGCTTGGCCTCCCGCAATTGCTTTTCGGCTTGCAGCTGCGCGGTGATGTCCTGATGAACCCCGACTGATCCGCCGTCCGGCATCGTCCGGCGGCTGACGGCAAATGTCCGGCCATCCCTCAGCTCGTCAATCAGATAGCCCGGATCGGGAAGAAAGGCTTCCCCGACGCGGTTATTGACATATTTCTGCGCGTCTTTCGGGCAGCACCCGGTCGCTACCCGGGCCTGGAGAATTTGCGGGAGTGTCGTTCCTGGCTTTATTTGCTTCGGATCCAGGCCATACATCTTGCTGTAGAGATCGTTGGCCAGTACAAGCCGTTTGTCCGACCCAAACATGCAAATTCCATGTGGCATGTTTGCCAGCGTCGCGTTCAAAAGCATGTTGGTATGCTCAAGATGCTTTTTGGCGCCATCACGCGATATCTGGCCGCGCAGACTGAGACCGGCGACGAGCAGTATCAGCAGGGTCAGAATTGTCGCGAGTATGTAGCCCGACTGCCTTTGGCTTTCGAGACGCGAAAAGATTTCATCTGCCGCCAGGCCGACCGTGATAACAAGTGGGTAACCGTCGACGGATCTGTAAGCAATGAGCCGCTGAACGCTGTCGCTCAGACCGCTGCCCGTATAGTACCAGCCGTTCAACGCTACGGGAATTCGTTTGAACAGATCGGCCTGCGAGAAATCCTTTCCGAGGACAGCAAACGCGTGCCCGCTTGTCGCGCGGACGATGCCGTCAAACCCTATGACACGTATATAGCCTTCGCTGCCGATATTTACGGAATTGTAGATGCGCGTCAGATACGAGGGATCGAGTGTCGCAACCACCACACCCCGGAAGGATCCATTGCTGTCCTCGATGCGACGCGAAAGGTGGAGCAGCCAGCTCCCGCTCCTGGAATCGATCTCCGGTTTGCCAATAACAAGTTCGTCGTTTTGCGTGTTCGCATGGGCACGAAAGTATTCTTTATCGCGGCCATCCGCCGACATCTGATTTGACGTTTCAGCATTATTGCTGACTTTCGCATGTCCATCGCGGTCGACAATACTGACCTGCAGAACGCCACCGGCCAGACTCCGGCTCGATTTCAGCCAATCTGCTAGATCGAACCTGGCGGGATCCCGCACGTAAAGCGCACGGATGATTTTTAGCGAGCGATCTATCTCACTGAGCGACCGCGAGAGGTGTTCCTCAAGCGCTCCGGCGAGATTGGTCGAATTTTGAATCGCGGCTCGTTCAGCGCTGTCGTGTTCATTCTTCAGGAAAAAGAACAGAGTCATCCAAACGAGGCTGATCAGGATTGCTCCGAGCAGCACCGATCGATGCCTGATGAGGGCGTGCAAAACTTTTTTAAAACTCGTCATCTGATGAACGCCACGAAACCTGAAGGCCGTCATCAATCATTTGAAATAATTAGCAAAAAGCCATTGATTTTCCGTTATTTGAAACGCCGGCGGTCGTTCTCGATTTAGGACCAAGAACCTCCGCGCCCGTTAATGATTTATTTTGCGTTACGGCGCTCTCGTTCAGGTACAGGCTCTCTCGCGCACTCACGCCGTCCGAATGAAGTTAATTCGGAGAGGCACGAGCAGCACAACATTAAATGAAAGTCATCATGCCAGGTTTTTGGAGACGAGATCACGCAGTGCCTGGGGCGAAAAAATCACCAGCCCACCGCGTTCGAGCTTCAACCATTTCTTGCGTTGCCAGTCCTGCAATTGCTTGTTCGCGCTTTCTCGCGAGACTCCGATCATTTGGCTGATTTCACGCTGAGTGACGTTAATTTTTTTGGATGGCAAATCAGCAGCGGACGGTTGGTAGAGGTGCAGCAGAACCTTGGCGAGACGATTTGGCAGGCCGAGGAATACGATATCTTCAACTTGCTCACTCGTTTTCCGGATACGAGCACACAGTATCTTGATGAGCCTTATCGCAACTTCGGGGTTATCTCGGATCAAAGGAATGAAATCGCGACGCTCAATAACCATCAATTCGCAGTTATCTATAGCAACGGCATCTGCTGTCCGCTGTCCTCCGTCGAGGAAGGCAATTTCTCCAAAGAGTTCACCCGGAACAACCAAATTGAATATCGCGTCCTTTCCCTCTTCGGAAGGCGCACTGATCCTCACCGCACCGGCGCGAACGGCATAAAGTTTCGAGCCGATATCCCCTTTTCTAAAAATGACCGCGCCTTTTTTTATTTTGGTCGTTATGACGCGAGGCGCCAAACTATCGATGACTGCATCGCCCAAATCTCTGAAAAACGGATGGGTGCGAAGCAACGAGTGCTTGTCGAAAGATTGCGTCCTAGGAGGCGAGCCCATTGCCATGCGACGTTTCACCAAAGCAAGTTTTTTAAACAGAGCCTACCATACGACAAAATCGGACAGAGCGGCAGCATACCCCTCGAGCACATCGCACTCGCATCCTCGATATTTCTACCGGGACCGGGGGCGAAATAACCGCAAAAATCAGCATGTTTGCTCATGAATGAATTCTTAAACTTCCTATCCTAATTTATCGGGATTACGCTGCCGAAACTGAGAATAGGCTCTCGGCGGACTATTTGGCGTGACCGAATGTCCCTTGCTGACGCAGTCGATACCGAGGCAATCTGCCCGAAGTGTCGGACGACCATGGTCCATGTTGCCGTAACGCCGCATCCGGTGGTGCGCAGCATGCAGCGAAATACCTACGTCTGCTACTCCTGCAAGCGCACACGAACATACATGTTGCCCGGCAAGCCTGACGTCATTGTGCATGAAATTGATGCCACACAACGCGCCTAGTGACATGCCAAATGAAATCTGTCTCAACAACGACTGATCGCAGAAAAGACGACCGCATCCCCTCGCACCGGCGGGGGATCATCAAATTCGGACCGTCGGGACAAGAACTTCCGTGCACTGTTGACGACCTGACCCTGGTCGGCGCCGGTTTGCAGGTTGCAACCACTTTCGGGTTGCCAAAGGTCTTCCGACTGACCGTTGATGGTGAAATAGAAACCAGGCATTGCAGAGTGGTCTGGACCGACGGCAAAAAACTTGGCGTTTCGTTTGAATAATCAATAGCGCAAACGCTTGTGATAGATAACCGTTGCCAGTTGAACGTAATACCTATCTTCGTATCCGTTCTCCAGATTGACCGACAGGCCCGGCGTTCCCCTTCGATAATGACGTCGAAATTCGCGGGAATGCCATACGTGGTCGACA
>Ga0187788_10000018_pt1 | contig 34422 bp, 32 predicted proteins | sample 1015_BV01_MP10_2_FD_133008 | JGI IMG/M metagenome (GOLD analysis project Ga0187788, IMG submission 133008) | Tropical peat soil microbial communities from peatlands in Department of Meta, Colombia - 1015_BV01_MP10_20_MG | ecosystem: Environmental > Terrestrial > Soil > Wetlands > Peat | place...
GTGCTCGGGCCGCGTTTTGAGGAAAACTTCCGCCGCGCAATGTTGATCTCGCGGGGCGATATCCTGGTATTCATCGAACGGCCGATCAGCGCGGTATTCATCGGCCTCTGCGTGCTGCTGATCGGGCTGCAGATCTATGTTCGTATTCGCGGCACAAAACCACCCATCGAGATTCCGACAGTGCTGGAAGGCGCGGAATGACGGCCTAAAGGCCCGCGACGTCGCGCATAATTCGGTAAAGCCTGGCCTGTCCCTCGAAGCCAATGCCGGGCCGGTCGGCGAGCGAAATTGCGCCGTCCTTGATCGCGGCATCGTCGGCAAAGCCGCCGAAGTCGCCGAACACACCCGGATAGGATTCAGCGCCACCAAGGCCGAAGCCTGCTGCCATGGCAAGCGACATCTGATTGCCGCCGTGTGGAAAAAGCGATGTGCGCGGCCAGCCATGGCGCGACAACATTGCAATTGTCTTCGCATATTGGCCAATGCCGTAGGCTTGCGGCGGGTCAATCTGGATCACGTCTCGCCCGGCACGGAACCCACCAAACCGAACCAGGTTCTCCACATCCTGCGTTGAATAGAGATTTTCGCCGGTAGCAAGGGGCGGCTCGTAAGTCTCCGCAAGCTCTGCGAACAGTGCAAAATCAAGCGGGTCGCAGGGCTCCTCGAACCAGCGCAGTTTGAAAGGAGCGAGCGCCTTGGCGTAGCGGAGGGATTCATCGCGATCGAATTTGCAATTGGCATCGACGGCAAGATGTTCGCCCGAGCCGACGACTTCGAGAACGGCCTCGAGCCGGCGCAGAGCCTGGTCAAGCGGCAGACCACCGACCTTCATCTTCACCATCGTGTAACCGGCGCCGAGATGACGGCGCATTTCGTCTTGTAAATCCTTGATTGTCTGTCCAGGCCGATACCAGCCGCCGCCAACGTAACAGAAAACCTTATCGGGGATTTTTCCGTCACTGAAGCGCTCGGCAAGAATGACGTGCAGCGGTTTGTCCGCGATCTTGGCGACGGCGTCCCATATCGCGACTTCAATGGTACCAATCGCGATCGAGCGCTCGGAATGCCCGCCGGCTTTTTCACGCCGCATCATGCAGCCGAAAATCTTCGTGGGATCGAGATTGTCGCCGCTATCGTCGAGCAGCGAAGCGGGTTCGGCGGCGAGGATACGCGGGATGAAACGTGCGCGCATTTGCGCGCCGCAGGCGTAACGGCCCGTAGAATTGAAAGCGAAGCCACAGATCGGCTTCCCGTTTCGAATGACATCGGTGATCACGGCGACCACCGAGGTCGTCATTTCGGTGAAATCAAAGCTTGAATTGGCAAGCGTCGATTTGAGGGGGATCGCCGTCTCACGAATATCGACAATACGCATCTTACTGGATTTGCGGGATATTGGCGTCCTTGATGACGCGGCTCCACTTGTCGACCTCTTTCTTGATATAGGCGGCGAACTCGTCCGGTTTGTTGGCAACGGGGTCAAAACCGAGCTGGGCACATTTTTCCTTTACGTCCGGCATTGCCATCGCCTTGGCGATCTCGCGATTGAGCAGATCGACAATCTCTTTCGGGGTGCCGGCCGGCAGGAAGATGCCCTGCATCGTCTCTGATTCCTGGCCGGTTACGCCCGCCTCCGTCATGGTTGGTACGTCCGGCAAGGCAGACGACCGCTTGTCTGAGGTCACAGCCAGGCCACGCAATTTTCCGGCCTGTACCTGCGGTGCCGTCGGTGGCAGCGCGGTGAATGCAATCGGCGTGTGGCCGGCAACGGCCGACTGGATTGCGGGTCCCGCGCCGTTAAACGGCACGGTCGCGAGATCAAGCTTGAAGGTGAGTTTGAATAGCTCGCCCGCAAGATGCGGCGTCGTGCCGGTGCCTGGCATCGCGTAGTTATATTTGCCGGGCTCCTTCTTGATGAGGTCGACAAGCTCCTTCACCGACTTTGCCGGAAAATCAGCATTAACGACCAAAATGTTCGGCGACGCGGCTGCAAGGGTGACCGGCGCGAAGTCCTTGAAGGGGTCGTAAGGATTTTTGGCGTAAAGACTCGGATTGACGACGTAGCTCGAGCTCGCCACCAGGATGGTATAGCCATCGGGCGCAGACTTCTCGACCTGCGTCATGCCGATGTTGCCGCCCGCGCCGGGGTGATTTTCGACATAAAATTGCTGCTTCAGCGCTTCCGAAAGTTTCTGCGCGATCAAGCGCGCCATGACGTCGGTTGGGCCCGCCGGCGCGAAGGGTACGACCACTTTGACCGGATGATCTGGGTAGCCCGCGGCCTGGACCGCGCCACCGGCGAGCAGGACGATGGCAAGTGTGATAATTCGCGAGCAAGTCATGGATTTCTCCCCATACGAACGTTCTGTCTATTTAACCTTTTCGATCTTGGCCGCTTCGATCACCTTCGCCCATTTCGGTACTTCCGCTTTTATCCGCGCGGCGAAGTGCTCTGGTGTGTCGGCAATTGCTTCGAAGCCAAGCGAATCAAGCTTCGCTTTGACGTCGGCCGCAGTCACCGCCTTGGCGACTTCCTTCTGCAAGAGATCAATAATCGGTTTCGGTGTGCTGGCCGGAGCAAACATGGCCTGCATCACATCGGAGATCTGGTCGCCTGGCACTCCGGCCTCTGCCATCGTCGGCACATCGGGCGCTGCGGCTACACGTTTGTCAGTCGTCATGGCGAGAGCGCGCAAGGTGCCTGCTTGCAAATGCGGGGTCACTGGCGGCAGCGCCATGAAACCGATTTGTACTTGCCCGGCAACAACGGCGTTGAGCGCGGGTCCTGCACCGTTGAAAGGCACCGGCTGGATGTCGAGTTTGAGCGCGTATTTGAAGTTCTCTGCGGCGAGGCTCGCGGTGGTGCCGAAACCGGGCGAGGCGAAACTCACCTTGCCTGGGTTGGCTTGAACATAGGCGACAAGCTCCTTCACGCTCTTCGCCGGCACCGAGGGGTGGACGACCAGGATGTTCGGGCTTGACCCCGCCAGCGTCACCGGCGCGAGGCTTTTATAGACGTCGTACGGCACCTTTTCATAAAGGCTCGGGTTGACGACGACGCTGGAGCTTACCATGAGCAATGTGTAGCCGTCGGGTGGGGCGCCGGCGACCACGGCCATGCCGAGATTACCGCCGGCCCCAGGATGATTTTCGACGTAGAATTGTTTGCCGAGGCTATCGCTCAGCTTTTGCGCAACCAGCCGGGCCATCACGTCGGTGGGGCCGGCTGGTGCGAACGGCACGATGATCTTCACCGGGCGTGCCGGATAAGCCGCAGTATCCTGCGCTTGGACGACGCCGCTTGCGAACAGCGCCCCGCACAACAGGGTACCGATCGCCGAAAGGCAAAACAGCCGGTGCATCGTTTCCTCCCTTTTTTCATCGTAGCATTGCACGGTTCTGTTGCCAGTAGGGCTTGCATCGTCCGCGTCCACAGGCTGTATTCCGCCGGCCAATGTCGTTTCATCCCGTCTGAGGATATTCAATGCCGGCGCAAAAGATCACTCGTCAGGATATGCGTGAAGCTGCGGAGAAGTACAAGAATTGGGGCAAGTGGGGTCCGGATGATGAGATTGGCACGCTCAACTACACAACGCCGGAAGATATTGTCGCCGCCACGCGCCTGGTGAAGAAAGGAAAGGTGATTTCGCTTGCGCTTAACTTTGATCACACGGGACCGCAGGGCGCGAAAAGCAAATATCCGGCGATGGGCCGCACTAATCCAATCCACACTATGCTGCGGACGGGCACCGATGCCTACTCCGGCGTACTCGACAAACGCGGAATCCGCGCCGCCGACGATATTGTGACCATGCCGCTTCAATGCGGCACGCAATGGGATGGGCTTGGTCACGTTTTTTATGAGAACTACATGTGGAACGGTTACGACTGCCGCGAGGTGACGTCGGCCGGCGCGCAAAAATGCGGCATCGAGAAAACTAGGAACAGGATGGTCGGAAGGGGCGTATTTCTCGACGTCGCACGTTACAAGGGCGTCGAGTCGCTCAACGACGGTTACGGCATCACCAACAACGACCTCTATGGGACAGCAAAAAAGCAGAAGGTCGAACTCAAGCGCGGCGACTACGTCATCGTACGCACCGGCATGATGGAGCGTTGTCAGAAGGTGGGTAGCTGGGACGGTTACCCGGGTGGCGACGCGCCGGGCTTCTCTTTCGAGACGTTGGATTTCGTCAAGGACACGCAACTGGCCGCACTTGCGAGCGACACGTGGGGTTGTGAGGTAAGGCCGAACGAGAGCGAGGAGGGGATCAACCAGCCTTGGCACTGGATCACGATTCCGATCATGGGCATGACCATGGGTGAGATTTTCAATCTAAAGGAACTCGCCGATGATTGTGACCAGGACAAAGCCTACGAATTCCTTTTTGTGGCACCGGCGATTCCAATCACCGGGGCGGTGGGTTCTCCGGTCAATCCGCTGGCGATCAAGTAGCGGCAATCGCGGGAGTTTTGACTATGGCGAAGCAATATCCTGTCACCCACACTGACGCTGAATGGCGCAAGATCCTCACGCCGGAGCAATTCGAGATCATGCGCAAGCACGGCACCGAGATGCCTGGAAGTTGTGCCCTGTTGTACGAAAAACGTGCTGGCACATTTCTTTGCGCGGCGTGCGATCAACCGCTGTTTGTTTCCAAAATGAAATTCGAAAGCGGGACCGGCTGGCCGAGTTTCAATGATCCCTTGCCGGGCGCGGTCGAGGGTGAGACCGACCGCAGCCACGGTATGGTGCGCGACGAGGTTCACTGCAGCCGCTGCGGAAGCCACCTCGGGCACGTATTCAATGACGGGCCGCCGCCGACGCATTTGCGCTACTGCATTAATGGCATCGCGCTGAAATTCGAGCCGGCTTGAGCGCAGCATGACAACGGTCGGTCACAATACCAGGCGCATCGGCGCCGAAGTGCTCGCCGATATGCTGGCGGGCTATGGCGTCACCCACGTGTTTATGGTTCCGGCCGTGCTGCGGCGGACTTTTGCCGAGATGGAGCGGCGTACGAAAATCGCGCGGGTGCATTGCCATGGTGAGAAATCCGCAGCGTATATGGCCGACGGATATGCACGCGCGTCCGGAAGGCCTGGCGTCTGCATGGCTCAGGTGATTGGCGCGCTCAATCTCGCCGCCGGATTGCGAGATGCCTATTTGGCGCATTCGCCGGTGATTGCGATGACCGGCGGGCGCGATCCGAAAACAAAGTTCCGCAAGGTCTATCAGGAGATCGATGACGTGCCGTCGTTCGAGCCGGTGACCAAGATGAATGTCACCATCGACGACGTGGCGCGCATTCCCGATATGGTACGACAGGCCTTTCGCGCCGCCACCACGGGCGCGCCTGGTCCCGTCCATCTGCAATTTCGTGGCAATGAAGGACAAGTCGATCTGGAAGAGGCCGAGATGGAGGCTTTGGTTGAAACACAGTTTGTTCGCGTTCCGCCGTTTCGCCCAGAACCGGAAGCGGCGCACGTGAAGGCGGCGCTCGAACTCTTGCAGAAGGCAGAGCGCCCGATCATCGTTGCCGGCGGAGGTGTGCGTGCGTCAGGTGCCGGAAAAGAGATCGTTGCGCTCGCCGAAGCGCTGCAAATCCCAATCGCAACATCGCTCAACGGCAAGGACATTATCCCTGGGGTCCATCCTCTCTCAGTCGGTGTCGTGGGCAGCTATTCGCGGGAATGCGCCAACCGTGCGGTGAACCGTGCCGATCTGGTTTGTTTTATCGGCACCGAAACTGGCGGCATGACGACGCATTTTTGGGCTGTGCCGAAGATCGGAACGCCCGCAATCCAGATTGACATCGAGCCGGAATCGCTCGGTCGCAACTATCCGTTGGTTGCGAGCGTCCTTGGCGATGCAAAGAGTGTGCTGGTGCGAATGTTGGGTCAAATCGACAAATCGAGCGCGACAAAGCGTGTGGCCTGGATCAAGGAAATCTCGGATCTGCGCAACGACTGGTACGCCAAGTATAAACCGATGCTCGAATCGGATGCAGTTCCGATCCATCCGGCGCGGATCTGTGGTGAGTTGACCAAACACGTGCCCGACAATGCAATCATCGTCGTCGATACCGGCCACGCCGGCATGTGGATGGGAGGCATGTACGACTTACGCGTGTCAGCGCAGAATTACATGCGTAGCGCCGGGCATCTCGGCTGGGCGTTTCCGGCAGGTATCGGCGCAAAAGCGGCATGCCCGGAGCGGCCGGTGGTGGTGTTCACTGGCGACGCGGGTTTCTGGTACCACCTTGCCGAGGTTGAAACGGCGGTACGATGGAGTCTCGCCTCGGTTACCGTCGTCAACAACAATGGTGGCGGAAATCAATCGAAACGAGGTTTCGACCGCGCTTATGGCGGCGAGCAGACTGCCAAAGCGCGTGAGTTGTGGACCTACAATCCGACCAATTTCGCCAAGATCGCGGAAGATATGGGCGCGCTCGGAATCCGGGTTGAGTGTCCGGCCGATTTTGCGCCCGCGCTTGCCGAGGCGCTTGCCGCCAAGCGCACGGCGGTCATCGATGTGGTCAGCGATATCGAGGCGCTGGCGCCGACAGCGATTTCCTAGCGCGGAATTAGTCTGCGCTCGTGTTATTCTGCCCCACCGAAACGGCATTCTTACGGGAGCGGTGCAATGCGGCGCGCGATGTTTTTCATATGCGGACTATTGGTCGGACTGGGAATTGCTTTAGCAGTTACCAAAGGTCTGGCGCATGACGCGGATACGCTCGCGAACAGCGCGCCACAGAGAAATCCATTATTCATCAACATGACTACTGGCGACTCGTGGCGGGGCTGGATGGGCCTTCATTTCGCACATGCGACCCTGAAACAGGGTCATCCGGTCGCAGTGTTTCTCAATCTAGACGCAGTCAAGCTCGCCGCCAAAAATGGTGAGCAGGAGAGGAAGCCGTCGATGCAGCGCGTGCCGCGTGACATTCTGGCCGACTTTATTCGCGACGGTGGGGTAGTGCTGATGTGCGGACCGTGCATGGCTGAGTTCGGATTGGCAATGGATGACCTTGTGTCGGGTGTGCAGATGGGCAAACCCGGATACACGCAAGGCTTCATCTTCGCGGAGAACGCGCGCACCCTCTCGTGGTAGCGCCAAGCTTTAGCGCTGTGGACGACCTAAGCCAGACGTTCTAGCGCAGCGGCGATCCGACGTAGCGGAATTTCTGTGCCCGCTTTCCGGTGTCGACTTCGGTCGTGTAGATATTGCCTTTGCTGTCGACCGCGAGATTGTGGACCCAATGGAACTCACCGGCATTGCGGCCGTTGCGTCCAAATGCGCCAACAACCTCTCCGGTCTCCCGAACCAGCGTGCGCACTTCATTGTTGACGCCATCGGCGTTCATCAGGAACGTTTGTTTGGCGTCCGGCCAGAAATCGAGATCCCAGACTGAGCCTTGCCCCGGCGTGTCCTTGACGACGAAGAATTCCTTCACGAAGGTTCCGTCCTTGCGGAATACCTGAATGCGATCGTTCGAGCGGTCGCAGATGTAAACGAGCCCGTCTTTGGCGATATTCACGCAGTGGACGGGATTGGCGAATTGCTCCGGCGGTGGGCCGGCTGGGTTGTAAGGCGCCTCTTTGACATCGCTCGGCGGCTTGCCGTAGGCACCCCAGTGCCGCTTGTAGGCGCCGGTGTCGGCGTCGAACACGATTACGCGGTGATTGCCGTACCCGTCGGCGATGAAGACTTCGTTGGTGACGGGATCGACTTCGGTATCTGCCGGCCGTCCCAACCGAGTGGTGTCGGCGCTGCCGGTCTGCGGGCCAGCCTTGCCGATCTGCAACACGAACTTTCCATCCTGGGTGAATTTGAGCACTTGGCCGTCGTTGTTGCCGTTGCCGCCGACCCACACGAAGCCTTTGTAGTCGATGTTGATGCCGTGCTCGTTCTCGAACCAATCGTAGCCTTGCCCAGGTCCGCCCCACGATCTGAGAAGATTTCCATCCGGGTCGAACTCCAATACGGGTGGCGCTGGCTTGCAGCATTTGCTTCGGGGCGGGTTGAAGCTTGCCGCTTTCTCGTCATCGGTGAGTGATCGCGGACGCTGGATCACCCAGATGTGGTCCTGCGCATCGACCGCGACACCTGCGGCCTGTCCCATGATCCAGTTGTTCGGCAATGCTTTCGGCCAGGATGGGTCAACCTGGAATTTCGGCAGCTCGTCAGCGAAGGCAGGCGCTATCGACAGTGCGCACACGAAAAGCGACGGAACAATTTTCATGAGTCTCTCCCGGCGCCGGCGTCGACAGGCGCCGGTATTGTGCGATGCTCCGCTTTCGATCAGCCGCAATCAAGGGGTGAGCGGTGCAGTGCGGGAGACTCAGCCTTCTCCGATTTCGCGCAAGATTTCGGCCGTGTGCTGCCCAAGGCGCGGAGACGGATGCTCCGAGCCTGCCCTCCAGCCGTCGATGACGATCGGCGTGCGCACACCAGGGATCGTGCCGCCCTTGGCGGCATCACTCGCCAGATCAAGTCTCATGCCGCGGTGCTTCACCTGCGGATCGTTGAACACCTGCTCGAGATTGTTGATCGGGCCGGCCGGCACCTGCTGTGCTTCGAGCTTGTCCAGCAATTCATCGCGTTTCATGCGTGCGGTGAACGCAGACAGTTTTCCGATCAGCCCGTCACGGTGCTTCAGCCGCCCGACATTGTCCTTGTAAGCCGGATTTTGCGCGAGCTCCGGCGCACCCAGAACGTTGCAGAACTTGACGTACTGATTGTCGTTTCCGGTAGCGACGATCACGTGCCCGTCGGAAACCGGGAACACCTGATAGGGAACGATATTGGCGTGCGCGTTGCCGATGCGCTTCGGCACTTTGCCTGAGACGAGATAGTTCATCGCCTGATTTGACAGCACGCCGACAGTGGAATCGACCAGTGCGGTGTCGACATAGCAACCCTTGCCGGTTTTCTCGCGCTGCGCCAACGCCGCCAATATGCCGATGACTGAATAAACGCCGGTGAAAATGTCCGATACCGGAATGCCGATGCGGGTCGGTTCGCCGTCTGCCATGCCGGTCAGATCCATAATTCCGCCCATGCCCTGCGCCATCAGGTCGTAGCCGGCGCGTTTGGCGTAGGGACCGTCTTGTCCGAAGCCGGTGACGGAGCAGTAGACAAGCTGCGGACATTCGACGGCGAGACTTTTGTAGTCGAGCCCGAATTTTGCCAATCCGCCGACCTTGAAATTCTCGATCAAGACGTCCGACCGTGCTGCGAGTTTGCGCACGATGCGGCGGCCCTCATCACTTTCGAAATCCATCTCGATCGAGCGTTTGCCGCGGTTCGTGGAATGAAAATAGGCCGACCCGATGTGGTTTCCCCCGGTACCCTCAACGAATGGCGGGCCCCATCCACGGGTATCGTCGCCGACGCCTTTCCGCTCGACCTTGATCACGTCAGCGCCCAGATCGGCCAGGACCTGTCCGGCCCAAGGCCCGGCCAGGATGCGGGCAAGCTCGAGGACGCGCAGGCCCGCTAACGGCTTTGACATATAAAGAAACTCCCCGGAAGAACGCGGAACGGACAGCAATGGCGGGGTTATAAAGTCATCGGCGCATGCTGGCCATAGCGGGGACTGTCTTTTCGCCGCACGCTGTTGCTGGCAAATTTGATGCGGAGCCTATGGCGCCAGTTTTCACCGGCGGCTAATGTGACATCGGGTGCGACGAGGGGGATTTTGGTTATTGTTCGAAGCCAAGCAAATGCAGCGGTGTATGCGCTGCCAAAAAAGGCCCCCATGGAGGGACACACGATGAGGAAAATCTCGACATTGTTCGCTACTGCCGCTGCGCTCGTTTTGCTGTCGGCTTCAGTACACGCACAAATCACGATGAAGGCGTCGCACCAATTTCCGGGCGGCAAAGGCGACGTCCGCGACGACATGGTGCAGATGATCGCGAAGGACGTGAAGGCAGCCAATGTTGGCATCGATATTCAGGTTTATCCGGGCGCTTCGCTGTTCAAGCCTAACGACCAATGGAACGCCATGGTTAATGGCCAGCTCGACATCACTCTTTTCCCGCTCGATTACGCGAGCGGAAAGGTGCCCGTCTTCAGCGCAACGCTGATGCCCGGGCTAATTCGCAACCAGGAACGCGCCAAACGCATCAACGACTCCCAATTCATGAAGGATATGCGCGCCGAGATCGAGAAGCGCGGTGTTATCGTTTTGTCCGATGCTTGGTTCGCGGGCGGCGTTGCGGCTAAGGACGGCTGCATTGTACACCCGAATGATTTGAAAGGTCGCAAGTTCCGCGCCGCCGGCCCGACCTTTGCCGGCATGTGGGAAACGGCCGGCGCGAGTATCGTGAGTCCGCCTTCGAACGAAATCTATAACGCGTTCCAAAGCGGCGTCGTGAATGCTACCGACACCAGCCTCGGTACCTTCCAGTCCATGCGGCTGTATGAAGTCACCGATTGCCTCACGGCCCCGGGCAACAACGCACTTTGGTTCATGTACGAGCCGGTGCTGATGTCCAAGAAAAGCTTCGATAAGCTTAGCAAGCAGCAGCAGGACGCCATAATCACTGCCGGCAAAAAGGCGCAGGCCTACTATGAAGGCAAGGCCGATGCGGTGAACAAGGAAGCGATCAAGGCGTTCGAGGACCACAAGGTCAAAGTGGTCACGCTCAGCGACGCTGATTATCAAGCGTGGCTCGACGTCGCCAAGAAGAGTTCCTATGCGAAATTTGCCACTGACGTCCCCAATGGTCAGAAACTGATCGACGAGGCGCTCTCGGTGAAATAGCGGCAACGGCAGCCAGCGGGCGCTTCGCCCGCCGGCTGCCCTCTAAAGTGCGGTTGAGCCTCGCTCGATACGGACTTTCGAACAAATTGGAAAAGACAAGCCCATGGACACATACATTCGGGCTGTAAACTTTTTGTCGCGCGTCGCGGGCGTGATTGCGGCCCTTCTCATCGCACTCGCTGTGCTCGTAATTTGCGATATCGTGGTCGAGCGCTACATCTTGAACCTGACCACGATCTGGCAGATCGATGTGGTTACCTACTCCATTGTTGGTGCAACTTTTGTCGGCAGCGCTTACGTCCTGATGACGCGAGGACATGTCAACGTCGACATACTGCCATTGCATGTCGGTCCGCGCATGCGGTACTGGCTTGCTTTGTTCACCAGCCTTCTGGCGCTCGCGTTTTGCGTCGTTATTTTCGTACTTTGTACCGCTTATTGGTATGAGGCCTATTCGGAGCGCTGGCTTTCCAACACCGTGTGGCGTGCGCGGCTCTGGATTCCATATCTTTCGATGCCGATCGGTCTCGGACTGCTCATTTTGCAATATTTGGCGGATTTGCTCTGCCTGGTGACCGGCCGCTCACCGCCGTTCGGCATTCAGGACAAACAGGACGCTGAGGATATTGCCCGCGCTCAGGCGCAAGAAGCGTTGGGAGGAGCGCCGTGAGCCCGACCACGCAAGGGACGCTTGTCCTCATTGTCACGCTGCTGATGCTGGTATCAGGCATCCCGGTTGCCTTCGGGCTCGGCGCGATTGCTATCGCATTCCTCGTGTTCTTCCAGGGCTTCGATGCCCTGCATGTCGTTGCTGAGACATTCTGGTCAGGTCTCGATGAATTCACACTCGTCGCAATTCCGATGTTCGTAATGATGGGAGCGGCGATTGGCTCTTCGCCGGCGGGAAAGGATCTTTACGAAGCGCTCGACCGCTGGCTCTACCGGTTGCCCGGCGGCCTCGTCATTTCAAATCTCGGCGCCTGCGCGATCTTCGCCGCGCTTACCGGGTCATCACCGGCCTGCTGTGCGGCCATTGGCAAGATGGGTATTCCGGAGATGCGCCGGCGCGGCTATCCGGCCGACGTCGCGACTGGCTCAATCTGCGCCGGGGGCACGCTTGGTATCCTGATTCCGCCGTCTATCACGTTCATCTTGTATGGCATTGCAACCGAGACTTCGATCGGCCGCCTGTTCATCGCCGGTGTCCTGCCGGGACTCATGTTGACGAGTCTGTTTATGCTGTGGACGGTGTTCATCATATGGAAGCGTGGCTTTCGCTCGCACGCCATCGACTTCCGCTATTCCTGGAAAGAAAAATTCCAATCCATTCCAAAGATCGCGCCGTTCATTTTCATCATCCTTGGCGTTATGTACGCGCTCTATGGTGGTGTAGCGACACCATCGGAAGCAGCTGGTGTCGGTGCCGCGTTGTGCTTGTTCCTGGCGGTCCTGATTTATCGTCTTTGGAAAGTTGAGCAGATCTGGCTGATCCTGCGCGACACCATGCGCGAGTCGGTGATGATCCTGACCATCATCGCTACCGCGGTACTCTTCGGATATATGCTCACCTCGCTCTATCTGACCCAGACGCTGGCGCAGGCGATCGCCGATCTCCACGCCAACAAATGGGTGTTGATGTTTCTCATCAACATCTTTCTTTTGGTCTGTGGATTTTTCATTCCGCCAGCAGCGATCATTTTGATGACCAGCCCGATCCTGCTGCCCATTATTACCGCAGCGGGTTTCGATCCCGTGTGGTTCGGTGTGATCCTAACGATTAATATGGAAATTGGCCTGATCCATCCGCCGGTCGGCCTTAATATTTATATCGTTAATGCTATCGCGCCTGATGTACCGCTGGCAAAAGTAATGTGGGGAACGCTCCCATATGTCATTTGCATGATGCTTGCGATCGTCATCTTGTGCTTCTTTCCTGAAATTGCCACATGGTTGCCTAATCATTTGATGGGCGTCGCCGTAGGGCCTAAATGAACACCTCGTTCTTCGGGGAACTCCTTCAGACTATTTCCGAGCGCGGCCGCGCGTTGCTCGCCGGCGACCGGCGCGGCGATGCGTCCGCTCGCTCCGAAAACCTCGTCGAACTGTGCGAAGATCTTTTATCCGGCCGTGGCGAGGCTTCTGGCGTCGCGCTTGCCCGCGAAATCCTTGGCCGTTACGCCGAACTGACCATTGGACCTCGCATCGCCTTCTTTGAGGCGCTGGCACAGCGCTTCAGCATTGACAATTTGCGCATGGAAAAGGCGATCGCTGCCTGGCGCGGTGCGCCGTCGGATGCAACTGCGGCCGAAGTTCATTCCGCCTCCGAACCGCGTCGCCAGGAGCTGTTCCGCAGGCTCAATCTCGCACCAGGTGGCACCGCCGCGCTGGTGCGTATGCGCGAACAACTGATGGATTCGCTCGACCATCGCGACGACCTGCGCGCGGTCGACGAAGATTTCATCCATCTGTTCTCCTCTTGGTTCAATCGCGGCTTTCTGGTGTTGCAACGCATTGATTGGTCATCGCCGGCGATCGTGCTCGAAAAGATCATTCGTTATGAGGCCGTGCATGAAATCCGCGATTGGGATGATCTGCGCCGCCGCATCGATCCGCCCGACCGCCGATGCTACGCCTTCTTTCATCCGGCCCTGGTTGATGAACCGCTCATCTTCGTTGAAATGGCGTTGACACGCGAGATTCCGTCCGCGATCGCACCCATTCTCGGCAAGGAGCGCGAAATCGTTGAAACCGATAAGGCCCGCACCGCGACGTTCTACTCGATTTCCAACTGTCAACGCGGGCTGGCTGGCGTTTCGTTCGGCAATTTCCTGATTAAGCAGGTGGTTGAGGAAGTCAGCCGCGAGATGCCAAAACTCGCGACGTTCGTAACGCTGTCGCCAGTGACGAGTTTTGCGGACTGGCTCAAACGTGAGCGCTCAGAAGAAAGCTCCGCAGCGCTTACTGAAGCAGATAAAGCCATATTGACCGCGCTCGACCAGCCCGGATGGTGGCGCGATGAGGATTTGGCTGCGGAGGTCCAGGATCCGGTCATGCGCGCGGCTGCGTGGTATTTCCTGCGCGCACGCAACCAACGCGGTACGCCGGTCGATTCGGTGGCGCGTTTCCATCTGGGCAACGGCGCACGGCTCGAGCGCATCAACTGGCTTGCCGACAGCTCAGATCGCGCAATGGCGCAAGCATATGGGTTGATGGTGAACTATCTCTACGATCTCGACGAGATAGAAAAGAACCACGAGGCCTATGCGGAGGGACCCACTGTGGTTGCGTCCGGCGCCGTGCAGCGCTTGTTGCGTCCACCGCTCGAGCTGGTTCCAATCGCGGGTTAGGATTTTCCGTAAACCGGAACGATAGCACCGCGCGTCACGCGATTCTCGGGTGAGGCGAGGAAAGCGATCGTCGCCGCGACTTCCTCCACCTTCGGCCAGGCAGAATAATCGGCTTTCGGCATCGCTTTGCGGTTTGCAGGCGTGTCCATGATCGAAGGCGCAACCGCGTTTACCAGTATATCGTCCTTGGCGACCTCCTCGGCGAGGCTAACGGTGAGCGTTGCGACGCCAGTTTTCGCTATGGTGTAAGCGCTCATGCCGGCACCGCTACGCCATTCCAATGCCGGCCGTGCCGCAACGTTGACGATGCGGCCGCCTTGGCCGCCCGCCAGCATGGCATTGACGGCTGCGCGGCAGCAGAGGAAGCATGAGGTAAGATTGTTGTCGATCTGCGTCATCAGCGATCGTTTGTCGGTCTCAGCCACCTTGCCTGCGGCAAAACCACCGGCGATATGGATGGAAGCCCAGGGCTTTACTCCGGCGTAAAGCTTGGCTACCTGCGCTTCATCAGCGAGATCGGAAACGGCAATCAGAGTTGCCTTTGAATCCCCGCGATGGGGAAATAGCTGTGCTTCAGTTTCGTGGACGAATGGCACTGTGCATATGGCACCGGCACTCACTATTGCGTTCACAACTGCAATACCCAGCGCGCCAGTGCCTCCAGTAACAACCACATGTTTTCCGGAAAAATCCATGATCATCCTCGCCCGCGTTTCACTCGCGTTGGCAACACCTGAAATTCGATCCAATTTGCGACCTCGCTGACGCGAAGCTTCTTGTCGAGCACGTTCTTGCTGATGCCGTGACGCCATGCCAATCGCTTGCAACCGGGATCGCGATCAAGTGTGTCGAGATCTTCTGCGAAAGTTTTGATGTCGGCCGCGTCGGCAAAAAAGCCTTCCTCGATCAGCCGCGTGCCGATACGTCGCACGATCGCCGCCACCTCGCGCAATGGATATTCCGGATGATATTGCACGGCCCAGGCAAGCGCTCCATTGGTGCGGATTTCGGCGCTTTGCACGTCGGATACCGCATTGGTCGCAAGCACCGTGGTGCCCGGCGCAAGTGCCTCGACTTCGTCGAGATGCACGGTCGGTGCGTTGAACACATCAAGCTTGCCGGCATACATGGGATGTTTGCGGCCTGCGTCGGTAAGGCGAATACCGCGCCCAAAGCCAATTTCACGGCCCTTCGGATTCTTGCGGACGCTGCCGCCCGCTGCGGCCGTAATGATCTGGAGCCCCCAGCAAGAACCAAAAATCGGCGTCCCGGTTTTGAGCGCAGTGCGCACCAGCTCGACCTGGCGCATCACCTCCGGGCCGGCATTGTAAACATGCAAACTCGAACCCGTGATCGCGATGCCATCGTAACCTTCGAGCGAGGAACCCTCCGGCAGTAGTGAGGCGGGGTCGCCCGGATAGCAGATATCCACGACAGCTCCCGGCAAAAGTTCGCGCAAAAGGTCAGAATAACCCTTGCTGGCCACGATGCCGCCAACCGCTACGTGGTCGGCCATGGTTTGTGGTGAGTTGCCTTCGATAACGAGCAGGCGGGGCGAGGGCATCGGCTAATTCGGGTTCCTGACGGGCGTGCGGCCTGAAATCGAGGACTAACAGCCTCGATATGGCCGTGCTGGCGCAATTTTGCAATCGCGGTGGATGATGTAGCCCAAACGTTGGGTTAGCGCGCTCTGTCCTTGAGTACGTCGTTCAAGCCGCTCATTCTGCGGAACAAAGCGAATCATTGCGCAATGGCCGACTTCGACCTCGCCATTATCGGTGGTGGCATAAACGGAACGGGGCTCGCCCGGGATGCCGCCGGCCGGGGCATAAAGGTGTTGCTGGTAGAGATGAACGACCTCGGCTCGGGCACATCCTCAGCGTCGAGCAAACTGATCCATGGAGGCCTGCGCTATCTCGAGCACGGCGCTTTTCGCCTCGTGCGTGAAGCGCTGAGCGAGCGCGAAGTGCTGTTGCGTATGGCTCCTCACGTCGTGCGGCCTATGCGCTTCATGTTGCCGCCGCTTCCCGGGTTGCGCTCGCCGCTCATGTTGCGTTTCGGGCTCGTCCTTTACGATCTATTGGGTGCCCGCAAGCTGTTGCCGGCGTCCCGGACCGTCGACCTCACCCACCACGTGGTGGGTCAGCCCCTGAAGCGCACCTTCCGGTATGGCTTTGAATATTCTGATTGCTGGGTGGACGATTCCCGGCTGGTGGCTCTTAACGCACTCGACGCCGCTGAGCGCGGCGCTGACGTCCGGACGCGTACCCGGTGCGCGCGCGCGGAGAGACGAGACGAATGGGAGTTGGTGCTCAACGCTCGGGGCCGCCGCGAGGTGAAGACCGCGCGCGTCTTGGTCAATGCCGCCGGGCCCTGGATCGGCGTGGTTGCGGACACCGTAATTCGACAGCCGTTAACGAGCCCTGTGCGGCTGATCAAAGGCAGCCATATCGTAATTCGCCGGCGCTTTGACCACGACTACGGTTATTTATTGGAAGCGCCCGATCGGCGCGTCGTGTTCGCTTTGCCTTTTGCCCAAGATTTCACGCTGATAGGAACGACTGACGAAAATTTCGTCGGCGATCTCAATTCGGTGGCGCCTGATGCGGCCGAGATCGCGTATCTCTGCGAGGCCGTAAATCAATACTTCCGCGACAAGGTCACGCCTGATGAGCTGGTGTGGTCGTTTGCAGGCGTGCGAGCACTTTTTGATGATGGTGCCGCCCGACCCGAGGACGTCACGCGGGACTACGAACTCGTCCTCGACGAGCGTGAAGATCAGGCACCGTTGCTTACCGTCTATGGTGGAAAGATCACCACCCACCGCAAACTGGCGGAGGCGGCACTCAGGCGCATTGGTCATTTTTTTGAGGCCAATCCACCTTGGACCGCGGGTTCCCGTCTGCCCGGCGGCGAGTTTCCGCCTGACGGTTTTGACGCGCAGGTTGACGAAGCGAGAGACAGATGGCCGTTTTTGTCCGCGCCGCACGCGCAGCGTTTGGTGTGTTCCTATGGACGCCGCGTTGAGAGAATTCTGAAAGACGCGCAACGGATGGACGATTTGGGACCCTGTTTTGCTGCCGATCTGACCGCAGCGGAAGTGCGCTATTTGGTGGAAAACGAATGGGCGCGGAGTGCCGACGATGTGCTCTGGCGCCGCAGCAAGATTGGACTAAGGGCGACCGCTGAAGATCACGCCGCGCTCGACCGCTTCATCGCGTTGGAGAACGGAATGACGCCATAATCTGGGGAAGTCAAATTGCCGACTGCTCTCATCGCAATCGACCAGGGAACGACCTCAACGCGAGCTATCGCGTTCGATTCGGCGCTGCAGCCGCTTGCGGCCGCGCAGAAGGAATTGCGGCAATTCTATCCAGGGTCAGGAGAGGTCGAGCATAACCCGGAGGAAATATGGGCGGCGGTGGTCGAAACAGTACGTGGCGTCATGGCCAAAGCGCGGGTCACGGCGAATGATGTCGCCGCAATAGGGATCACCAATCAGCGCGAAACGACAGTCATTTGGGAACGCAAAACCGGAAAGCCCATTTACAATGCGATCGTGTGGCAGGATCGGCGCACGGCCGAGTATTGCGAGTCGCTGCGGCGAGCCGGCCATGAGGATGAAATTGCCAGCAAGACCGGGTTGTTGCTTGATCCATATTTCTCCGCAAGCAAGATCGCCTGGTTGCTTGACCACGTTGAGGGAGCACGTGCGGCGGCCGAGAATGGTAAGCTCGCTTTCGGTACCATTGATTGCTTTCTCCTTTGGCGATTAACCGGCGGCAAAATGCATCTGACAGATGCCACCAATGCCGCGCGCACGCTGTTGTTCGATATAGGCAAGGCCGAATGGGACGGCGATCTTTGTCGTCTGTTCGGGGTGCCACAGTCTATCCTTCCCGGTGTGCGCGACTGCGCGGGGGCATTCGGCGAGACAATCCCCGATCTGTTCGATGCTTCGATCCGCGTTTCGGGTATCGCGGGTGATCAGCAGGCTGCCACAGTCGGGCAGGGCTGTTTCTCGCCCGGCATGATGAAATCGACCTACGGAACAGGTTGCTTCGCGCTCCTCAACACCGGGGCCGAGCGCATTGTTTCGCGCAACCGCTTGCTCACGACCATCGCTTATCAGCTCGACGGCAAGCGCACGTATGCACTGGAAGGTGCGATCTTCGTCGCCGGGGCCGCGGTGCAGTGGCTGCGCGACGGATTGAAACTCATCGTTGCATCATCGGAGGTAGGTTCGCTGGCGCAACGGGCCGATCCGGCGGAAGAAGTCTATCTTGTGCCGGCTTTCGTTGGCCTCGGCGCGCCTTATTGGGATGCTCGGGCGCGTGGCGCAATCTTCGGCCTTACCCGCAATTCCGGCGCCGCCGAAATCGCCCGGGCGGCACTTGAGGCGGTTGCCTACCAGACTCGCGACCTGCTGGAAGCCATGCACGCCGACTGGCCGGCGTCGAAAGGCTCGGCGACGGTGCTTCGCGTTGACGGCGGCATGACGGCCAGTGATTTTACCATGCAATTCCTCGCCGATATTCTCGCGAGTCCGGTTGATCGTCCTGTGGTGATGGAAACGACGGCGCTCGGCGCTGCTTATCTTGCTGGGCGTGCAGCCGGGGTTTGCCCGGACCTCGAGGGCTTCGGAAAGCAATGGCGACTCGACCGCCGATTCGAACCGCATATGGATGAAGATGCGCGAGAGCGCAAATATTCTGGCTGGCGACAAGCCGTCCAGCGCACACTCACGATGCCAGGTTGAGCGTGCCGGTTCGGCTCGCTAGCGTGTACGCCACGATACGGGGGAGCGATGGCGGGCCGCGGCGAAGCAACGCAGAATGACAACGATAAGCAGCCACTGGTGCGCTTCGAGGCCGTCACCAAACGGTTCGGCGCGGTCGCCGCGATAGAGGCGCTTTCACTCGACATAGCGCACGGCGAGTTTTTTGCGCTGCTCGGTCCGTCCGGTTGCGGTAAAACAACGCTATTGCGCATGCTCGCCGGCTTCGAGGCGCCAACCGAAGGTCGCATCTTGCTCGATGGCGAGGACATTGTCGCCGTGCAGCCGCATCGGCGGCCGGTCAATATGATGTTCCAAAGCTACGCGTTGTTCCCGCACCTGACGGTCGAGGGAAATATTGCTTTCGGTTTACGCCAGGAAAACACGACGCGGGACGAGATTGCGGACCGCGTTGCACAGATGCTGACGCTTGTGCGCCTGCAAGGCTTCGGCGGGCGGCGGATCGGCGAGCTCTCCGGCGGCCAGCGCCAGCGGGTAGCGCTTGCGCGCTCTCTCATCAAGCGGCCGCGCGTCTTGCTGCTCGACGAGCCCCTGGCCGCGCTAGACAAGAAACTGCGTGCCGAGACCCAGTTTGAGCTCATGGAATTGCAGCGCAGGCTTGGTACGACTTTCGTGATTGTCACGCACGATCAAGAAGAGGCGATGATCGTCGCAGACCGGATCGCGGTCCTGGATCAGGGTCGATTGAAACAGGTTGCGGCACCGGCGGAAATCTACGAGCGGCCTAATTCGCGCTGGGTCGCCGATTTTATAGGCGAGGTAACCATCATTGAGGGCCGCATTTCCTCCAAGACCACCGTGGATAGCCCTCTCGGCCGATTGCGGGTTGCCGACAGCGTCGGCGGTAGGACCGGAGACACTGTCTGGCTGGCGTTACGACCGGAAAAAATCGGCATAGGCAGTAAACGGCCGACAGGCGAACTCAATACTGTACCCGGCACCGTGTCCGAGATCGGTTATCGCGGTGATAGGTCGATCTATAAAGTGCGGCTTGCCGATCGGTCGCTCATGAAGGTCGCCCTCGCCAATGTAAACCTGCGCGGCAAAGGTACATTCAAAACCGGCGATCTTGTGTGGCTATCATGGTTGCCGGATGCGGGCGTGGTTTTGACCGGATAGACAATGAGCACGCAAGCCAACGCACAAAACGCGAGCATGCGGTTCGTCATGCTGCTGCCCTATCTATGGCTCGTCATCTTCTTTCTTGTGCCGTTTGTAATTGTCCTGAAGATCAGCTTGTCACAAACTGCGCTGGCACAACCGCCGTACCTGCCGCTGTTTGATATCGCTACCGGCTGGGCCGGGCTGGTGGAATTTGCCAAGCAGCTTTCTGCCGATTCTTTCCGGTTGCTGTCTTCCGACTCAATCTATCTTTTGTCCTATCTCAAAAGTCTGCAGATCGCGGCAGTCTCCACGATTCTCCTCTTCATAATCGGCTATCCTATCGCTTACGGAATGGCGCGCGCGCCGCGGGCATGGCAGCCGCCGCTGGTGATTGCCGTAGTGCTTCCGTTTTGGACGTCGTTTCTTATCCGCATTTACGCATGGATTAATATTTTGCAGCGCGACGGGCTGCTGAATGACGTCCTGGCGCGGCTGCACGTGGTAGACGCGCCGGTTGCGTGGCTGTCCTCGGACAGGGCGATCTTCATCGGCATCGTCTATTCCTATTTGCCATTCATGATTTTGCCGATCTATGCAGCGCTGGAAAAAATGGACGAAACCCTGCTGGAGGCCGCAGCCGACCTCGGTTGTCCTCGTTGGAAAGCGTTTTGGCTGGTGACGTTGCCTTTATCGCTTCCCGGCGTCGCCGCTGGCGCGCTGCTTTGCTTTATTCCAATTGTCGGCGAATTCGTCATTCCCGATCTGCTCGGTGGCTCGGAGACAATGATGATAGGTCAGACGCTTTGGACTGAATTTTTTTCCAACCGTGATTGGCCGGTTGCGTCCGCGATTGCGGTCACGCTGCTCGGTCTGCTGCTCGTGCCGATCCTTTTTTTCGAGCGTCTACAACAGCGATCGCTGGAGGGAGGTCGGTAATGAGGCGCGGTACTTCGTCTTTCAATGTCATTTCGGTCGTGCTCGGCCTGGCATTCCTCTATTTGCCGATCACAATTCTGGTGATCTATTCGTTTAACGCCTCGCGGCTCGTGACAATTTGGGGCGGCTGGTCGGTCGAATGGTACCGTGAATTGCTGCACGATGATGCGATTTTGCAGGCGGCCTGGATCAGCTTGCGTGTCGGTGCCCTTTCGGCCAGCGCCGCCACTGTGCTTGGGACGCTTGCCGCCGTTGCTCTGACGAGAATGGGCCGCTTCCGCGGCCGCTTGCTGTTTTCCGGAATGGCGTATGCACCTCTGGTTATTCCGGAGGTGATCACCGGTCTTTCGTTACTGCTGCTGTTTGTTGCGCTTGGCGTGGATCGCGGATTTTGGACCATCGTCATTGCCCACACGACGCTGACGATGTGTTTCGTTACCGTGATCGTGCAGTCCCGGCTCGTCAACTTCGACCGTGGCCTGGAGGAAGCGGCAATGGATCTCGGATGCCCTCCGGTCAAGACGTTCCTGACGATCACCCTGAGACTGATTGCGCCCGCGATCGCCGCAGGATGGATGCTGGCTTTCTCGCTATCGCTTGACGATCTGGTGATTGCGAGCTTCACCACCGGGCCGGGCGCCACGACCTTGCCGATCCGCATCTATTCCGAGGTTCGCCTGGGTGTGAAACCAGAGATCAATGCCGTCTGCACGATCATGATTGCGTTTGTTGCGGTCGCAACCGTGGCGGCGTCATTGATTGCCAAAAGCGGCAGCGCACGACGCCAGCGTGCGGCACTCGGCGCGCAAGTCTGACTAGTCGCTGCTGCTCTTGCCGGGCGGCCGAAACAAGAAGACCACGAACCAAATCGGTATGATCACAATTGAGCCCAGCAGCACGTTTGGCCAAGCCCAGGCGAGACCTTGCTTGGCGTATTCCTCGAGGCGCTCGGTGGAGAGTCCGAACTCGCGCATCAACTGATCGGCAGTGATGCCGAAGTGGGCCATGATAGTTGCCACCACCAGTGAGGCGACGGCAACCTTGACTAGAGTGCGAAAGAGAGGATTCAGCATTCGCAGTCCCTCACGCCGGCTGGCCGGCGGTGATGCGTCTCAAATGGAATGAGAGTCGAAGAGGCGCCCGGCGGCACGGCAAGAAGTTGCGGTTATTCGGGCTTTCCTGTCGACGGTTGCGAGGTCGACTGATCGGCGGCTGGAGTATTTCCGGTCACTGGCGCCCGGCCGGTCAGACGTTCGATCGCCGAGCGCACCGAATCGCGGTCTCGGCGATCACGCACTGCATTGAGGAGCGGGGCGGCGGCGCCGGAACGACGGATCAGCGCTTCGGGGTCGGGCAGCATGATCGGATCGTCCCAAGAACCCTGCACGATGAACGGCAGTTCGAAAGGAGCAGCGCCGGGTTTCGGGGGAGCGACCAGAGCGGCGGTACCCTTCAAATCGAGTTCGCGCGCGGGGATTGATGCTGAGCCGGCTAGCGCCAGAACGACTGCAGTGCCCTCGACCTTGACATCGTCAACTGTAACAGTGCCCTGCTTGATCTTCAGCGCGACCGTAATCTTGTCATAGGGCGTACGTCCGCTTCGGAACTCGCCACCGCCAGACAATGGCCGTCGCTCCAACCGACGCAGCAATTGCTCGACATTAAGCCCGGCGAGCGCGCCATTTGATCCCGTCAAAGTGGCAGTTCCGTTCAAAGTATGCGTCAGTGCAAGGACGCTGTCCCCGGCACCCTCGACGGCAAACGCAATGCTGCCTTTCCCTTCGAGCCGGCGGAGGCCGAACAGCTGACCGAGGCAGCTCTCCAAATCGACATCGGTAAATTGTAGCTGTGATTTGACGTCAACACCCTGGTCGAAGTTGGCAAGCGCCAGTGAGCCCTTGACGACACCGCCGTAAGCTTGCGCTTCGCCGATCGTCACCACCAGGTGTCCACCGCGCAAGTTTGCAGCAATGGCCGTACGTCCGACTTTGGCGTTGGACACGGCGACATTGGCCGCCGAAAGGCGCAGGTCGAGATCGAGTCCCGCGAGGCCATCAAGCGTGATGATGCCATTGTTCCATGCACGCTCGTTGGCGGCCAGCAGACGGACTGTAGAAACATAGGGCGTCAAGTCGAGCGTGTCGGCGGCAAGTGTACCTTGCAATGTCTGCCGCCCATCCGCAGCGAAGGTGAGTACGCCTTCGGCGCTGTTGCCATCGAGTTCAACATTGACGCTGGACAAGCTGATGGTGCCGCCCAGTACGTTGGTTCGCGCCTTGATCGCGAACCGGCCGAAACCGCCGCCAGGCAAGGGTCTCTGTCCGGCCCAAACCAACGCGTTGCGCAGGGAGGCGGCGTCGGCGGCGAGAGTACCTTCGATCTTTACGACAGGTTTGAAACTGACGGCACCTTCAAAAGCGGCTTTCATCGGCGCGCCCGAAACGCGCAGTTTCACCCCGCTGCGGCTGCCGGCAAGCGCGGCGGGAAAATCGGCGAGCGTCATGCTCGCATCCATCGGCGCATCGTGCCAGATGAAGCGTCCGGTAGCACCGAAGCTTTTCGAGATCGACGGCCAAGCCAAAGAGAACCCTACGCCATACAATGTCTCTGTGAGTTTTCGCGCTTCATCGCGAATGACCACAGTTCCACCGTCGATGCGCATCTCGGAAAATGCCGCAAGGCGGTGCGTGTCTGTCTGGCTGCGCAGCAGCGCCTCGATAAGGCCAGACCAATTGGACTGCCCGTTCGGCTGCAATTCGATTGTGATGCTGGGATGATCAAGAGAAACATCGGCGATCTCGACGCGGCCAATAAGCAGCGGGAAAAACCGCAACCGGGCAGTTAACCGCTCGGCGGTAAGTGCGGGCTGGTTGCCGTCGCCCAGCACCACATCACCGAAGCTGGCGCTGCCGGTCGGAAAAAGTGAAACGCTGGCCTTGCCGCGGAAAACCGGATCAAGCCCGGTCACCGCGTGTATTTCACTCATGACCTGTTGGCGTACCGCGTCGGCGGATATCAGGTACCCCGCCGTCGTAAGCACGGCCAACCCGCCTGCAATTAAGGCGAGCAAGATAAATCCCAGGCGTTTCAAGCCGGTGGCCGCAGTCAAAGGGAGGGTTCCGGTTGTTTCGGCGTCAAGGCCGGCGGACTATAGCATCGGTCGCGCTTCCGCCAACCTTGGAGGGGCTATGTGACCCTTTCAAGGCTGGGCCGCCGCGCCATTGAGCCGACTGAACATTAAACGACCCTGACCGTCCGCATCGGCGATTTCCGCGATCATTTTTTTTACGATTGCCTCGCCGAATGAGTCGAAATCCTTGGCTTCGAGCACAAAGCTGCCGGGCCCGCCGACTACATTGTCGCGGTAGTATTTCGCTAACCCGCCGGGAGGGTTTGTGTGCTCGGGATTCCACGGTAACGGAGTTGCACTCAGGATCACCAACCCATTGATGCTGATACCCAATGCGAGCGCCTCGTCGCGCGCTTGTCCGACGTCCCGGCCGGCATTGTTGGTGCCATCACCGGAGACATCAATGGTGCGCCGGTCGGCGGTAAACGGGGCGCGAGCGAGCTGCGTTACCGCGGCATCGATGCCGCCGCTTATCGAAGTTCGATCGGCAAAAGAACGTGGCGATTCGAGCAGCCGGTCGCCGAATGCTTGGGCCGCGTTTGGCCCGTCGATCAACATCCAGTCGATCACGACCTTCTGGTTGCCCAGCCCCGACCACTCCAGAAACAGCACGCCGATTCGCTTGCGGCGGCCGGACTGAACCGCCTCGAGTACGCGAGGATTGGCCAGAGCGGCCGCGTAGCCCTCCCGCTGAAGCTGAAATTTCTGGCTATCGATGCTGCGGGAGACGTCAGCAGCCAGCACCAGGAGAAGGTCGACGGGCTCGGCCGCCCATATCGGCGAGATGCCGAACGTGGCGAACGCAATCACTAATGCCATAGATGCGCGGCGGATTACCTGGCCCATGCGAAGAGCCTAACCGATTTTGGAATTATTTTGGAATTATTGCGCCAACACGCGAGTGATTGGAAAAGCAACCTCAACCAGTGTTCCATCGCCAACTTCGCTGACTATGCCGAAGCGAGCGTAATTGGCCTCGACCAGAGCCTTGGTGATAGGCAAGCCGAGGCCGGTTCCATCGGATCCCGATTCCATAGCAGCGGCGATTTGACCGAACGGCTCAAGCGCCGTTTGCAAATCCTTCTCGCTCATGCCACGGCCGGTATCGCGTACCCGCAGCACCACCTCCTGGTCATCAGTCAAGGCGGTCGAGACGATCACTTGGCCGCCGGCACCCGTGAATTTAATGGAGTTCGATAACAGATTTAGCGCTATCTGACGCATTGATCGCGCATCGGCGACAATCTGAGGCAAGTTCGCAGATAATGCCGTACGAATAATGACGCGCTCGCGATTGGCTTGCTGCTGCATTATGGCAACGCATTGTTGAACGAGATCGTTGAGATTGACGTTCACGAAGGTGAGCTCAAGCTTCCCTGCTTCTATTTTTGACAGGTCGACCAGATCGTTGAGGAGCGAAATCAGATGTCCGCCGGATGCGTGGATGTCCTTGAGATATTGTCGATAGCGCTCATTGCCGACGGGACCGAAGCGTTCATCCATCATCACTTCGGAAAAACCGATGATAGCGTTAAGTGGCGTGCGGATTTCATGGCTGATCTTGGCGATAAATTCGGATTTCGCGATGGAGGCTTTCTCGGCCGCCTGCTTGGCGCTGGTTAGCTCCTCTGCCGAGCGCTTCCAAGCGGTGACGTCGCGCAGCACAGCACACAGCTTCTCACCATCCTCAATCCGGCCCATCGTGATATACAGCGGAACGAGGCCTCCTTTGCGTACGCACCCGATCGCCTCGTACCCGGCATCGAGCATACCGGCGCCCGTGCCTCGCGCGAGTCGCTCGAGATGTTCGATTGCGGCGCGTTGGCTTTCCGGCGCGAGCAGATCGCCGAACGAATATTTGGCAAAGTCAGCAGGTTCATAGCCGAACAGCGCCTCGGCACTCCGGTTGGCCGAAAGGATGTGACCGTTGCGATCAAGCACGAGGACTCCATCCGTGGCGGTGTCCAGAATCGCCTTGAGTTCCCGGTTTTCTCTTTCCACGAGACTTTGCGGGGCTTCTTCGGACTTCGCATCACTTCTCGATTGCGAATCGATCATCAGCGCCAGCGCGTTCTCGTTATTCCAATTCATGCTGAACAGGCGGCCTTCGACAGGTTTCTGAGTGCCGTTGACCGAGGCGATTTTGAGCAATTTTGCGCCGCTTCGAGCATCCTGGGAGGAGGATTTATCCGTGCTCTCGATCAACAGGCTGTCGAGACCTCCGGCCTCGTTCAGCGCCTCCAACGTGGAATAACCCGCCCACGCAAGGAACGCCGAGTTTGCATAAAGCAAATTGTTTAGACGATAGACAAGGATGCCGGTCGGCAACCGATCAAGAATTGGTCGACTATCCTGCGCGTCTTGACGGGCCTTTGCAGGCTCCGGTGCCTGCTGGTCGGGAGTAACAGGCGGCTCCGGAGCAAGATCATTGGAGGCGACCGCGCGACCTTTGCTTGATGATCTCTTCAGGCGTTCGCTGAGCTCCCGGGCAAGCTCCCGAAAAGCGCTGTTTTCGCGGGCATTAAGTTTCGGTTCTGATATCGGAGATTCCGGTGTCGATGTCGTGGGCAGGACCTTGGGTGCGGTTTTTGTTGCCAGCGGTGGAGGTGATGCCGACCCAGGTCGAATGCGGCGCCGCTGAATTTCCTCCAGGCGAGCCGCATCGCGGCAAATGCCAAAGCCGCGAAAGCCTCTGAATTGGCGATCACGGTCGAATATAGGCAGCCCTGACATTTCGACCGCCAAACGCTCGTCGAAGTCGTCGAGTGGCCAAAACAAGACGATACCGCTGAAGGTTTCCCGAGCTGCAAGCGCGTTTGCGATATGGCTCTGCGGGTCGAGATTTAGGGCGTGAGCGATCTCGCTCCAATTGCGGCCGAGTGCACCGGCAGTCTTTTGTCCTAGGAGATCGGCAAATTCCCGGCTCGCAAGTGTGAAGCAGGTATCAACGTTCGTCTGCCAGACGAAACGGAAGGGGACATAGTGTGAATGCCCTTCCGATCCCGCCGGCTTTGCCCTTTCTTGCGATTTGGACGCAGAACGTGCGCGTGGTTCGGCGCCTGACTTCGTCGCAGGTTTGGTGAAAACGACCAGCAGTCCAAAGGTCGGTCCCGCGCCAAGCTTGAGCATGGTGATGGGTCCCGCAGGGATCTTTCCCTCGGCGATACCGTTGAAGCTCGCTTCCCGGGCGAGTTTTTCCGCGCCAAGGGAGACCAAGTCACGCTTGTCGCCAATCAGCGCAGCTGCCGCGGGCGGCGCCTCAATTAGTTCGCCATCAGCGGTGAATATGACCGCAGGCTGCTGCACATCTTCGAGCAAACGGCACGCGCGTTCCGGCAAGGCAAGATCTCGGCCGGCGCGCTCGGTCGACACAATAAGTACCGCCGTGCTGTTGTCCGCGAGCGTGATTCGCGAGCACAGGCATATCAACATCCCGCCGATGCTGGCGCCAAACCCACGCAGCCGCTCAAGGCGCGGCACGCCTCCTTGGGGTAATGTTGCGGCCAGCCGTGAGATCTGTGCAGCCGCGGTGTGGCGCGGTCCGAAACGTAATGAGGCGACTGCCCCGGGCGAGGCGGCATCGAAAATCGCTGCGCCTGTCGGATTGGCCCACAGAATTGTTTCGGCGTCTGCACTCCAGAGCCAAACGGGAGCAGGATTGAGTGCATGCGCCGCCAATCGCGGATCACGCAGATAAACGGAGTGGAACCCGGGTTTCGTCATCGCGCTGTCGCAGAAGATACGGCTAATTAAATCTTAATACGGCTGACTGCGGGCGGCGTCCACGACGTGGCAATGCCTGTCCAATGGCAAGGCGCAATAACCTTAATGTAGCCGGGATTCTGACCGGCGCATCCAACCCGTTGACCTAAATAGTGGTGAGGCCGCCGCTTGACTGTGGTGGGACATGCAGGAGGGACGTTATGGCGAATGACGATAGCACCCATTTCGATATTCCGGCCGATATGCGTGCCTTGGCGGAAAAGAGCGTTGAACAGGCAAAGCAAGCTTTGGATATTTTCATTTCGGCAGCCCAGCACGCGGTCAGTACCGCCGAAAATCAGGCGGCAAGCGCGAAAGCCGGTGCCGGGGAGGTCGGAGAACTCGCAATGGGCTTCGCAGAGCGGAATATCGCGTCCTCGTTCGAGTTTGTGCAGAAGTTGTTGCAGGTCAAAGAGCCGAAAGATGTGATGGCGTTGCACTCCGAGTACGTAAATACCCAGATCGCGACCCTGACCGACCAAGCCAAGGAATTGAGCAAACGGGTGACCAAGATGACTGGGCATGGCACCCAACACTGACGTAGAGGCCGTTAGGGGGTCTTGCGCTGGCGCGTTTGCCGAACGGCCCTCTTGGGTTGCATTTGTGCAATGCAATAATTTTTGTTGCACTGCATCAAAACCGGGGGTACAAGCGTTGTGCGAAAGCCCGCAGCACACGCCAGGTGTGTGGCGGCTCCCGGAATAGCGCGGGCCGATTTGTCGAGGGAACCGGCTCGATCGCGATGAAAATGCCCTCCTGACCAAGGACGACTGCTATGCCCGAAACCGCCACGTCGCCGACGCCAAAATCCAAGGCAAAGCCGGTCGCTATTAGCGCGCCCGCTTTCGAAATGCCGAGGTTCGAAATACCCAAATTTGAAATGCCGAAGTTTGAGGTACCGACCGCCTTCCGCGAATTTGCCGAAAAGGGCATTGCGCAGGCCAAGGAGAACTACGAGAAGGTCAAGAGCGCAGCTGAGCAGGCCACGGATGTGCTTGAGGACACCTATTCCACGGCCTCCAAGGGATACGCGAGTTACGGCCTCAAGGTGATCGAAACCACCCGCGCAAACAGCGACGCTGCTTTCGATCTGATGAGCGAACTGATGAGCGCCAAGTCCTATTCGGAGGTGGTCGAGCTTTCCAGCGCCTTTATGCGCAAGCAATTTGACGCCTTGATCGCCCAGAGCAAGGAACTGTGCGAGCATGCGCAGAAAGTTGCGACCGAAACGGTCGAACCGCTCAAGGAAAGCATCAGCGGCACCTTCAGCAAGGCCGCTTGAGCCTCCCGCGTTAACGCTTCGAGACAATCGGTGTGAGGCCCGGACAGAAATGTCCGGGCCTTCGTTTGAGCGGATAAGTTGCGAACAGTCCGCTTGCCAAAAGGCAAAGTGACACCTAGGTTCCGCCCGCTTGGCTCGGGCATCGAAGCCGATCGCGTGTGCAGGCGTAGCTCAGTTGGTTAGAGCGCTGGTCTGTGGAACCAGAGGTCGGTGGTTCAAGTCCACCCGCCTGTACCACCTTCCGTTGTGAAATTGCTGAAAACAAAAAACGCCGGCGTTCGCCGGCGTTTTATTTTGGTGGTTCGTTCGCTCAGCGCCAGCTGTAGCGGCCGTTGTTGCGTGGCGGCGGTATGTTGCGTGGCGGATAGGGGCGGGGGCCGCCTTGCGGTCCGCCAAACATCCAATCGAAAAAGTTGCTGCCGCCGCCGTAGCTGTAACCGCTACCGCCGTACATGCCGACCGGCATGCGGACCGGCTTGGAGGAAGTGTTCGGCGCCCGCTCGACCGCGATGTCAGCAACCTTGCGCTCGTTGCTCTTGAGGATCGCGAACATCTTGGCGTCGCGGCCGTAGACATCCTCGCGCAACTGCAGCTTCCCGGCATCGTCCACAAATGCCGTCTGATACGTCAGATGGACAGGGATGAATGTTGGGAAGTTGATATTGATCTCGCTACCGCCGAACATCGATTCCAGCCGCGCCTCGGTGTAACGCTCTTTCGGGAGAACGAGCGACAGAAGCTTCTCGCCATAGGTAAGCGGGTTCTGGACCCGCATGCAGCCGTGGCTGAATGCGCGCTTCTCCTTGGCGAACAGATATTTGTCTGGCGTATCGTGTTGATAGACCAGGAACTTGTTCGGGAAGTTGAAGCGAATACGGCCAAGCGCGTTCCCGGCTCCAGGCGGCTGCGAAATATGGATCGTCCCGTCAGCGTCTTGGGTGAGCTTGAGACCGATACGGTCAAGCGCCTGCGGATCTTGCTCGAGTGCCGGAAGGTACTCTTTCTCGATAATTGACGGCGGTACATTCCACGTCGGATTGACGGTGATGAATTTCATCTCCGCGCTGACCATTGGAGTTGCCAGGCCAGGCTTACCGGCCACGATCTTGGTGTGCCAATACACCTTGTCGTTGTTGTAGAGCGTAAGGCTGTAGTCCGGCACATTTACGATCACGTGTGGATTGCCGAGATTACGCGGCACCCAGCGCCAACGTTCCATATTCACGATAATCGTTTCGGTCGGATCGGCAGACGCACGCCGCGCCTCCCTGTGCTCTCCATTGAGCGCGCGCACAGTGTTGGGGCCGAGATTGCCATCGACGCCAAGATCGTTTTCCGTCTGAAAAGTCTTCACTGCGTCGCGCACCGCATCGTCATAGAGCGGATTTTCCTTGTCGCCCGCAATGTCGAGACGCTTGCGCAGTGCGACAACGCGCGCATCTTTCGTCCCCGGACGAAGAATCTTTCCGTCGGGAACATTCACGCGCGGTTTTTCAGGTTTTTCTTCAGCCTTTGTATCGGCAGCGAGCGGCGCCTTGCGCAGTTCGGCGAGCTTGGCTTTCAACGCCTTGAACTCGGTTTGCGGCGGGTTGAAGCCATCAAGAGTTTTTGTGGCATCATTGCTGTCGGCAAGTTTGGCGAGCACATCCGCCGGCTCGGGCGCGATCAAATCATACTGAATGTCTGGACCGACGCGGGTGAAATGGATGCGCCCAATCTGGGCGTGGCGCGCGAACGTGAGCGCAGAGGCCGTGAGCTTGAGCTCGGCTTCCGCCAGCGCATCCGCGGTTGTCGCCGATTTAAAATCGGGCGCCGGATAATCGGCCGGATCAAGACCAACTGCATCGGCCTGCGCCATGTAGGCGATCGCCGCTTTGGCGCGGTCATTGCCGCCGTTGTTGGTCACCCAAAGCGGCGTATAGTTATGAGCGCTGTAATACGCTTCGACCCCGGCGCGGTCAGCCTTGCGGTTGATCAAGCGGTCCAATTGTTTACCCGTGATCAGTTCGCGGACTTTGTCGGCAACCGAGTTATCGCTGCTGGTGGCCGTGGTCGATGCAGTCGCGGCTTTGACCGGCTCGGCAGACGGAGTCGTTCCGGTCTGCTTGGGATCATCCTTTACGACAGTGGCTGGCGCGGCCTGTTTGGCCGGCGTCTCGATATCTTTGGCCGTTAGCGGCGGCGGCAGCGACGTATCCGGTACCGGGACCGACGCCAGCTGCGCCACAGCGCTGTGACTGGAAAGAGCGAGCACCAGCACAAGCGCTGTTGAAGCCAGTAGCCTGTCGAATCGAGTACTTTTCACCACGGTTCTCCTAAAAACTGTCAGAGGGCATGCGCGGCCCGATTTGTCCACCCCAATCTAACTGATAGCGCACACCCGGTTACGTTTTTCCCAACAGTCCGACGAGAACAGACTGCAACTGTGGCTATTTTGCACGAACAGCCCAATCGACGCGATTCTCAGCGATTTTATCTGAACAAGCAGGCGAAGCCTAAGGCAACGGACTGTAGGACGGACGGTTCCTTGAGATTTTCACGGGTTATACCCTGACTTTTACATAAGGCGCGTTTATGGCCGCCAAGCATGACATTGACGTGATGCCCTACAGGTACTCGCTTCCGCCCCCCTTGCGGCATTTTTGGCCTGCGGTAAGGTTGTCATAGACCGCAGGTCTCAAATGCGGTTGAAAGGAAGCGCCATGGCGTGGACCACCCCGATTCTCGTAGAGATCTGCGTTGGACTCGAGATTAACGGCTATCTGCCGGCCGAGTTCTGATTTCCTGATTGTTCTTATTATTGTCTGGCCCCATTAGATGGGGCGCCTTACCGCTATTGTCCTTGGTTCGGCGGCGGGGGGTGCTTTTCCGCAGTGGAATTGTCGGTGCCCGGTCTGCGCACTTGCATGGGCCGGCGACCCTCGAGTCAGACCGCGTACGCAAACCAGCATTGCGGTTTCTGCCGGCGATGGTCGCTGGACGTTGATCAACGCATCTCCCGATTTGTCTGCCCAGGTCCGGGCCGCAACTGCCCTTCACCCACGCGACTCGTTGCGTGGCAGTCCAATTGACGCGGTAATTCTCACAGGCGCGGAAATCGATCAAATTGCCGGGCTATTGTCCTTGCGTGAGAGCACTCCCTTTACGCTCTACGCGACGCCGGCCAGTCACGCGGCCATCGCGGCCAACGCTATGTTTGGAGCGATGACGTCAATGTCGCGGCGTGCGGTTAATCCTGGCGAGCGCTTTATGCTGGCCGGTGACATCGAGGTAACGTTGTTTATGGCGCCGGGCAAGCTTCCACTTTATCTCGAGGGCGAAGCCCCCGAGATCGATACCGAAAGTGCGGCCAATGTCGGAGTCGAGTTGTATCGTGAGGGAGCGCGAATGGTATTCGTGCCCGGCGCTGCGGCGGTAACCGATGCCATGCGCGAACGCTTCGCGCGAGCCAGTGTTGTTTTGTTTGATGGCACGTTATTCGTGGATGACGAGATGATCCGTGCCGGTACCGGTGAGAAAACCGGGCGCCGTATGGGTCATATGCCAATCGACGGGGAGGGTGGTTCGCTTCGCGCCCTCGACGGACTGTCGGCACGGCGTATTTTTATCCATATCAACAACACTAATCCAATCCTGATCGACGGTTCGGCCGAGCGACAAAAGATCGAAGCTGCCGGTTGGCGAGTGGCGGAAGATGGAATGGAGATCGTGCTGTGAAGTTGCTTTCTCCAGAAGAGCTCGAAGGCGCGCTGCGCGACATCGGCGCCAGGCAATACCATCGTCTGCATCCGTTTCATGTGTTGCTGCACGGCGGCATATGCACAAAGGGCCAAGTGCAGGCCTGGGCGCTCAACCGTTATTATTATCAAGCGATGATCCCGATCAAGGACGCGACCTTGATTGCACGTTGCGAGGATTCAGCCGTGCGCCGCGAATGGCGATCGCGGCTTGTCGATCACGACGGAGACCGCGAGGGTGACGGGGGTATTGCGCGCTGGCTCAAGCTTACGGATGGGCTCGGGCTCGGTCGTGATTACGTCACTTCGCTGCAAGGACTTTTACCGGGTACACGTTTTGCAGTCGAAGCTTATGTGCGTTTTGTGCGTGAGAAGACCTTGCTCGAAGCGATCGCGTCTTCTCTGACCGAGATGTTTTCGCCGGTGATCATCAGCGAGCGCATGGCGGGAATGTTGGCGAACTATGACTTCGTCAGGCGCGACACCCTAAGCTATTTCGAGAAACGTCCGCGGCAAGCCGAGCGTGACGCCGATTTTGCGCTTAATTTCGTCAAGCGGAATGCAAGGACACCAGCGCAACAGCAGGCGGTGCTCGCCGCGCTCGAATTCAAATGCAGCGTGCTGTGGGCGATGCTGGATGCGCTGTACTACGCCTATGTAGCACCCAAACAGGTACCACCGGGTGCATTCCTGCCGGAGGACTTTTGATGGCCCGGCCGGCAAATCAACTTTCTAACGATGCATGCCCGCGGCTGCCGAAAGGTGTGCGCTTGACACACAATGAAGCGCAGGGCGGGTGGGTGCTGCTTGCACCGGAACGTGTGTTCAAGGCCGATGTGATTACTGCTGAAATATTGAAGCGGTGCACCGGCGAAGCAACTCTCGGCGCAATTGTGGACGATTTGGCGAATACATTTGCCGCGCCGCGCGAACGAATACACGCTGATGTCATGAACCTGCTGGGCGGGCTGGTAGAGAAGAAGCTGTTGGAGTTGGATTGAGCGATGCGTGCCGTTTTTGAACGGGGGAGTGATGCGCCGTGACGACGAACGGCGCCAGCTCGCCCGCGCCACTCGGTCTGCTCGCCGAATTGACACACCGCTGTCCGCTCGGCTGTCCCTATTGCTCCAATCCTCTGGCGCTCGACAAGCGTGACCATGAGCTCGACACCGCGACGTGGGCGCGCGTATTCCGCGAAGCGGCTTCTCTTGGCATACTGCAAGTGCATTTGTCTGGCGGTGAGCCAGCGGCGCGGCGCGATCTGCCCGAAATTGTGAGAGCCGCGCGCGACGCCGGTCTCTACAGCAACTTGATTACGTCGGCGGTTGGTCTGACACCGCAAACTCTCTCGAAGATTGCGGACGAAGGCCTCGACCATGTGCAGATCTCCATTCAGGACAGCGACGAAATATCTGCCGATCATATAACGGGGTGCGCTCCGGGGCTATTCTTGATTGGACCACGTGAGTCAAGCACCTCCATATCAGGGGAGGAGTTCGATGATTCCGTGTGTTATGGCTCAGCGTTCTATTTTGCTTGCTGGCACGA
>Ga0187788_10000019_pt1 | contig 34305 bp, 33 predicted proteins | sample 1015_BV01_MP10_2_FD_133008 | JGI IMG/M metagenome (GOLD analysis project Ga0187788, IMG submission 133008) | Tropical peat soil microbial communities from peatlands in Department of Meta, Colombia - 1015_BV01_MP10_20_MG | ecosystem: Environmental > Terrestrial > Soil > Wetlands > Peat | place...
CACAAGTGCCAGCAACCAGAGCATGGGGTTATGGCGGAGCTCCTTGAGCAGCGGGTCCATGTTTCACCACCCTCCTCTGATCTATCGGCGGTGCAGTGCCAATGCTCTCCGCAGCACTTCAAAAATGACCGCAGTCGACCATCCGAACAGCAGCACGCCGTTCATCGCAGTCATTGGGCCCAGCAGCCGCCAGCGTTCCACAGGAAGAACGTCGCCGTATCCAAGCGTCGTGTAGTTGACGAACGCAAAATAAACGAGATTGGCCTCAGCCGGCGCGGCGTCAACTATTGAATATGTCAAGGACCAAACGATAACTTCAAGCGCGTGCGTTGCCATCAAAACTGACACCGTCGGAATCATGACAGCTATAAGAAACAGGGATGGGTGTTGTATTTTCCTTATACTCGCGGTTTGTGCAACGTTCACGACCAATGTCATTACCAGGGCGTGGATGGTGATGTTAACAAGACTGACGCCACCGCCCACCAAAAATTGCCGTAACATATCGCCTCTCAATATCTGCCGGCGACCATGATCCCAACTTATGAAGCGGTGGCATATCCGTTTTGCATGACGGCGAAAGCATAGCACCAACATTGATGTTCGTTTTACCCCTGAAAGCGGACATACGTGAGCATAATCGGCATTTCCTGCAAGCGGACATGAGGGCCAATCGCTAACGTCGATCTCCCTTGCCACGCGCATCTTTGGCGGCGCGTTGCCATGGCCAGCAACCCTCAATCTCGGTTTCCAGCGAGAAACTGAGAAAAGTCCGGATTAGCACAATTCCACCCAACAGCCCGACGCTCATGACCGTGAGCGGGGCCGTAATCGTTGCAATAATGTCTGCGCCCACAAGCAGTTCGAGCCCAAGTAAGATGCCGCGTCCAATATTCGAACGGTAATCAGGATAAGCAGATTGCCAGTCACCAGCGCGTGCACCGTCGCGGACAAACACCAACGTCGCAAGTATGATACTGCCGACAATGATTGCGACGCCCGCGAGTTCTAGGGCATTGGCAAGTTGATCAACGTAGGCATGAATCTGCTCGGTCAACTTACAGCCCCTTTAGGCACAACAAACGCGCCATCATAGTTAAATGGGTGCCGGTAGCCAACGACGTCCGCTTGGGCCAAAGTGAATATCGTCATTCAATTACCTCGTCGGAGCGTTGACAACCGCTTCGCTCTAAACATTAGACGTTTGTCGGTTACACGAGAGTCGTCCATAGTCCAGGCGGCCCCGCTTCGAACAGCGAAAGCATGTACAGGAACCTGGCAGTTGCAACATCTTTGACGCTGGCACTTGTCTGCTGTGCCGCGGCCAAAGATGCCATTTCCAGTCACATACCGTTGCCTCCAAGCAATCCTTTCAAAAGCGTTGAAGAGAAAAAGCTGCAGAATTCGAATGCAAGCGTTCTGTTCTCTGAAACGAAACTGCCAACCCTCGGCAACGCCATGGCAATTGGCTACTACCCGAGCGGCTGTCTTCAAGGGGGCGTTGAATTGCCAGCCACTGGGCCGACTTGGCAAGTCATGCGGGTCTCTCGCAATCGCAATTGGGGTCATCCCGAACTCGTGAGATTTTTGGAACGGTTCGCGCCAATTGCAGCCAAAGTCACCGGCTGGCACGGAATTTTGGTCGGCGATATGGCGCAGCCCCGCGGTGGCCCGCTTCCGTTTGGGCATAAAAGTCATCAGGTCGGACTCGACGTCGACATCTGGTTCATGCCGATGCCAGATCGTGTATTGAGCAAGGAGGAGCGCGACAATATTTCAGCCAATAATCTGGTTGCCGCCGACGGAAAACATATCAATCGCGAAAATTGGAGTGCAGCAGATGTCGCCTTTATTCGAACGGCAGCCGAGCAGCCCGACGTGGAGCGGGTGCTCGTCAATGCGGTGATAAAAAAGGAACTCTGCCGAGTTGAGAGCAATGGCGACAAATCTTGGATGTCAAAGGTGCGTCCTTGGTATGGCCACGCCGACCATATCCATGTGCGTCTAAAGTGTCCGGCTGATTCGCCGAATTGTCGCGCTCAACCTGCCGTGCCGTCCGGCGATGGTTGCGATAAATCACTCAATTCTTGGTTTGCCGACTGGATTCTCCGGTTAAAGATTCCGGAAAATTCCGGGTCGGCGAAGGGTTTGAAACTTAAGGATTTGCCGCCGGCATGTGCCGCTGTACTCAATGCGCCAGCAAATCCAGCCAGTGCGCAGAACGAGCGCCAGTAATAGCCACCGCCCCACTGGGGGTTGGGCATAGTAATTATTGGAGGACGCCGGCGACGCGGGCCAGTACCAGCATACCGTCGCGGAATGTTGGTTCGGCGCTTCGAGATGATCGTCGCAACTGCAACCATCAAGTCAGCAAGGAGGAAAATAGAAACCCTCAAGGGACAAAAAAACATGCATGAATGACGTTGATCTTAATCAACGCAACTGGAAGCATAGGTCCCTAGGATTTTTTTTCAGGGAAACGTGGTCGGGAGGCACCTATGCTTAGTCCTTATCGTCTGACGAAATTTTCCGCCGTGGTTGCAATTGCGGCAGCGATGGTCATGGGCACGCTGTCGCAGTCTTATGCGGAGACCGGCTCAGTACGTTTCCATATCGTCAAGGCCGGGTTCATCGTCGGTATCGGCGGCGGCTCGGGTACTCTGAATTTTAGAGGCAAGAACTACCGACTGAGCGTCGGAGGCGTTAATGTTGGTACCATCGGAGCGTCAGCGGTGGACTTGGTTGGTACCGCATCCAATCTGAGAACCGCCGGTGACATCGTAGGTACGTATACGCAGGGCTCTGCAGCGCTTGCAGTCGTGGGCGGTGGACGAGTGGCAACACTGCAAAACGCCAACGGCGTAATTATACGGGTCCGTGGACCAGCAGTTGGTCTTGAAGCTTCGCTCAGCTTGAGTGGGATGCAAATATCGATGAAATGAGCGGTACCAAAGAGGAGATGTCCGGTATGGCTGAAACGACCAAACTCTCCGTCGGCCAGGCGCTCGAAAAATTGCGGGGCACCGATCCCCTAAAATCCAAGATGGCACAGCTTGATGAAAAAAATGACGCCCTCGACAAGGAAATGCGACGACTGAGAGCCGCAAGATTACGAATCGAGGGAGACCAGAAAGCTGATTTGAGCAAGAAGGAGTGAAATCAGCAGATCATTAGCAGCGTTGGCGTGCGCTACGCAAAAATCGGCCTGCTTCGATCGTTGACGGAGCGCATCCTTGAGTAATGCGGAGTGATAAATGCCAGTTCTCGCCTTTTTTGCGGTAGCAGGTTTGGCTCTGCTCGCACTGCTGTTCGTAGCGGATGCAACACTGGAGAAGGGTTCATCTCCAATAGTCACAAGCAACCGCGTTGGTCTGCCAGAGCAAAGGCGTCCTGACACCGTACAAGTTCTTACCACAACGCCGGCGCCAGCGCCCGACATGACATCGCAGGCAGTGCTTGCTGCGCAGCCCAAGTCGGATAGTGACGGACCGGCGAAGATCACGCCGGCAACGCGAGACGACGTGCTACAAAGGCTGATTGGCTACGGACAGAACCGCTCGGGCGACAGACTTTCCATTAGGGGTCAATAGCGACGAGTCTGCTGACATCGGATGAACGCACCGCGCGGGGCTCTTTTTGAATCTCCGCTATTCGCCCAAAACAGACATCCGCCGCAGCGGCGGTGCGCCCTGCCCGCGAGCGGCTAATTCAAGGCAAACGAGAGCTTGGCAACAAACGTGGTACTGCACCAACGCGAGGTTAGTCCCTCCGGATTCGTGACCGGATCAACTGTGCCGCCCGGCCGTGCGTTTGGGTCGCCGGTCAGAACAAAGCAATTTTCCTTTGAAAGATTCGTGTCGTAGTAGCGCAGGTCGAGGTTGAAGACCTTGCGGGTGAAGGTCACGCCCGCCTGCCAGTTCAGGTAGGCGGGCAGCGGAAAACCACCGAGCTCTTGCGACTGATTGCCGAACCAGGAATAACCGGCACCACCGGTGAACGACACGCCGACGTCCGGCGGAAGCAGCCGACTCGGCACGTCAATACCCACGCCCCCAGCCGCATACCAGCTCCAGGCGCCGGTGTTGGAAACATTCGGCGAATAGGCAAATCCGCCGGCAACGCGAAGCGATTCGGCAATCCGTTTGTCCGCGCGGATGGCCACCTGCCAATAGTCGGTGCCCGGACTGGTCGATATTTCCCCCGGGTAAAGGAAATAGGTCACGCCAAGATCGAAATCGATGTCTCCGATCTTTTGGCGCACTCCGCTGCTCATCGAGATTTCAGCGGCCGGCTGCGTTGGCAACTTGACGCTCGCCACCGCGATGCCCGCGTAGAGCTGAGCAAATGTTGCTTCAATGGCGGCGCCCACGGCCGGCTTATGGTCGGACAGCGTTGTGCCCCGATACATGTAGTCGGTTGCAAAACCACCCCGAAAGCTGAATTCAAGCTGATTTGCCGCGCGATCTGAAGTAACGGGCGTGGCTTCGAACGAAGACCATCCATGGCCGCCGAGACTTATCGCAGCGCCGGTGTCCGCAGGTGCCTGTCCGCGCACTGAACCACCGGCAATCAACAACGCCGCAGCAGCGGCCGCCACGCTCGATCCAACCGAACGCAAACATTCGTTGAGCAATTTCACCCCCCAAGGGCTATTGCAATACTGACCAAGGCGACGCCGATCGCCACCATGATCAGGCCTGTTATCCATGGTGCAAGTCCGGCATGCCGTCCGAAAAGAAACCCACACAAAAATAACAATGTAACGGCAAGCACATTGGAAATACGCAGCGCCAAGCGAGCGTCTGCAACGACAACAAACGGAATGACGACCGGAAATGTGGACAGGATAACGAGAATACAAACGCCAAATGCACCTCGCCAGTCGCGCATCGTCAGTCTGGGACGCACGTCGGACGCAGGCATCTGGTTGATTTTTTCACGCATCAATTCCAGTTGCGCCGGCTTGACGGTCGGCACCAGTAACGGCGGCAACTCGTCCGCGATTATACGGTGGGCCTCTTCACGATCGGTCGATGCACGCACTGCTCGCGCCAGTACCGCGTTACGCCCGCGTTCGCCGAGGCGGGCCATCAGATACATTCCGGCATCAATGATTCCCCAGGCCAGATTGCAACCGAGCGCAGCAATAAGCATGGTCCGGATCTGGAAACGATCCGCGGTGACGACGCTGACCGCGCCTGTGATGGTCAGGGCCATTATCAGGCCAAACAAGATTTCAGAGAGCCTTTCAACGGGCTCGAGTACCTGGCCAGGCAGTCTCACGAGCGTCCCCCATTTGCAGCCCGTCAGAGGATATCGCGCTGTCTCATGCAGCCATCCCCCAAGGCTCCGGACCAGGCATCTTAGCGGTTTAAACTAACGCACCGAAAGGGCCAGCAATTGATAGCTGGCGCAGGTCGCTGAGCGAGAGGCCGATGTCCGCTTTGGATCATCAGTGCTGCTGCACAACGTCCCTCTGGATTCTTGCGAACTCGTGATCGTGTGCGCCAGCTCCCTATACGAGAAGTTGCTGGCGGTCTGGATCAAGCGGCTTTGGCAAGAATCTTCGCGCACACTCTTAGATCGGCAACGAATTGCCGGTACTGCTTGCGTTTGTCGGCGTCGTCCTCAATGCGCAGGATGTAGGATGGATGGATGGTCGCCAGCATTCGGCCCCCGTCGGGCAGCGTTATCAGGCGGCCGCGAATCTTGTTTATGGCAAGCGGCCGGCCTGAAACGCTCCGTACGGCAGTCGCACCCAACGCGACGACGATATCGGGGCGAACGAGCATACGCTCAAGTTCAAGCCACACATGGCAGCGATCAATCTCGTAGGCATTGGGGCGCTTGTGCAGACGCCGCTTGCCGCGCGGCTCGAACTTGAAATGCTTGACTGCGTTGGTGACAAAGACTGCCTTTCGCTCGATACCGGCCTGAGCAAGCGCCTTTGCAAGTACACCGCCCGCTGGACCAACGAAGGGTTTCCCCTGTCTGTCCTCCTGATCGCCTGGTTGTTCCCCCACCACCATAATCCGGGCCCGCGTCGGACCCTCGCCCGGCACGACTTGCGTCGCATGCTTGTAAAGCGGGCAGCGGGTGCAATTTTCCTCAGCGCTGCGCAGCCCTGTCAATGATTTGATGGCCATGAGTGCCTCCAAACTGGCGCGCCAGTCAGCGCGCCAGTTTGATGTTCAGAATCGGGCTACTCCCAATAAGGTTCGACCCGGTAATATTCATACACCCGGCGATCGTTCTCCCGGTTCCAGTTCCAGCCTTTCGCCTCGTTATACTTTGGCGCTTTATCGAGTTGATCCTTGGTGAAATTGACACGATAGCCACCGAGGTTGGTGTCGTAGTGGAGCGTCGACCATGGCACGGGATAGTAGTCTTCACCCATTCCCATAAAACCGCCAAAGCTCAGCACCGCATAAGCCACTTTGCCGCTGATCTTATCGATCATCACACGCTCTATTGAGCCGATCTTTTGCTGGTCGGCACCATAGACGGCTGTGCCGTCTACCTTGTCACTGCCAATCAATGATGTCGTTTCTCTTGTGTCAACTGTTGTAGCCATAAATGGCCTCCCGTTCGGATGGCCCCTCAGCCTGTCGAACAATGAGGCAACACTTGTCATCGTGTTTCGTTCGCTCGCATCTTTCGCGAGAGGTACGTCAAATTTAATAGCAAAGCCGGCGCGCGAAGCCGTCTTGCGAGAACGCGTTACTCAAATCTGACAACAATGCTTTCCGAATACTCACAGACCGGACACGTGAACGTTCGTATGTCGCGCCGCGGGTCATCCGGCATTATGTGCATGAGCCACATCTCGACCTTGCACCGCGGACACGGTGGCCGGCCGAGTTGCGGCGTTGCCAGTTCGGCGAATTGCTGCGATTGCCACATGGTGAAGCCTCCGCTTTGAACGGCTATTTTGAGACGTCACAGAGCGCTGGCTATTAAAAATTTAAATGCGATGCCATTAAATTAAATTTATGAGTGGTGCGCCTGACCGGCGCCAAATACCGTGTGTGAGTGATAGGCTAACTTGACGCAAGACACGCCTTCAGCGGCAAAAACGAACCACTTGCCGTACCAATTGAGGCGCGGCGGAACGTAACACGGGCCGATGCGTTGATTGCTCGACCGCGCCATCCCCGCTGATCCCCGCGCGCGGTATAACTTGAACCTGGTCGTTCCAGGGCCGCACATAATGCGGCCCTTTTTTTTACCCTCCACCGGCAAGAAAGCCCCGGCCCGTGCAAACACGAACGCGGGGTCATGTATGGAGTTTTTCCCATGACCGTAAGTCGGCCATGGGCTTTCTAGCAGTAGATTGCCGACACCCTTACATTAGCGTCGCTTCGCAAGACCCGCATCGCGACGTCGTTGCCGCGGCCGCGCAGAGTTAGATCAACAGTGGAATCGCCGAGCCGCAATCCGCGAATGGTCAGGTCATCAATAAACGATGGCAGGTGCGGATTCCGAAGAGTGATTTCTTTCGCAACTGCATCGAATTGCAATCCGAGTGAGGCCTGGAGCAGTGCAAAAGGTGCTGCCGCAGCCCAGGCCTGCGGGGAGCAGGCAACGGGATAGAGCGTCGGGCCACGGTTGCGCCGGCGACCGAAGCCACAAAACAATTCGGGCAGGCGCTGGAATTCCATGTAAGAAGCAGCCTCCAGCATGCCGGCAAAGACGCGATCGACAGCATCCATGAAACCATAGTGTCGAAGGCCTAGCGCAATCAGTGCATTGTCATGCGGCCAGATCGAACCATTGTGGTAGGACATCGGATTGTAACGTGGCTCATCGTGCGCCACGCTGCGAATACCCCACCCTGAGAAGAAACGCGGCTGCATGAGGCACTCGGCAACGACAGCCGCACGTTCGGGATTGGCGATGCCGGTGAACAAAACCTGGCCCGCGTTGGAAGTGCGCACGCGACAGGCTCTCTTCTTTCCGTCAAGCGCGAGCGCATAAGTCCCGAGATTTTCACACCAGAATGCCGCATCGAATTGCGTGCGCAAGCGGGTCGCTTCGGCTTCAAGGGCGCGAGCCCATGTGTCGTCACCAAGCCACCGCGCACAACGAGCGGCATACTGCTTCGCGGCATAGACGTATCCCTGCACTTCCGCGAGAGCGATCGGCCCCTCGGCGAGCCGTCCGTCCGCGTGGAATACTGCGTCATGGGAATCCTTCCAGCCCTGGTTGGAAAGTCCTCGCTCTGTCGCGCGGTAATACTCAACAAAGCCGTCACCGTCGGGATCCCCGTATAAATTGATCCATGTGAGTGCGGCCTTGAGATTGGGGTAAAGCTCCTTGAGGGTTGCGACATCGCCGGTACGCTCGACATAAAGGCCAAGCAACAGCACAAAGAGTGGTGTTGCGTCGACGCTGCCGTAGTAAAGCCCAAACGGAATTTCGCCGAGCTCGGCCATTTCGCCGGCGCGCACTTCGTGAAGAATTTTTCCCGGTTCGGCATCGCGAAGAGCGTCTTTCTGCGTGGCCTGGAATGCGGCAAGCCGTTTCAGAACGCCTTTCGCGATGCTGGCGTCGCACCACAGCATCTGGATCGCGGTGATGATGCCGTCACGGCCAAATGTAGTCGAATACCAGGGGATTCCGGCGTAAGGATACGGCCCTTGGGCCGTCTGGGTGATCAGCATGTAGAGATCGGCCATCGACCGGCAGAACACCTGATTCAGGATATCATTTGAAGTGATCACAGTCGCCGCCCGGCGCGTCGACGCTTTCAGCTCGTGCGCGGCAGCGACCATGCTGCGCAGAAAACTTTTCGGCTCAATTTTCTGTTCAAAGCCGCATTCGAGTGTAAGGCAAACCGAGCAACGCTCTCCGGGGCGCAAATCGAACCGGTAACTTGCAATATTTTTCTGCAGGTTGGCAGGTGGCGGATCGAAGGTGAAAGTACTATAGCGTTTTTTCTCGTCGAGACCTTCATATGAGAACTGTACGCGACCGGTTTCCGGACTGTACATCACTTCGGATCTGCCGCGACGGTCCCGATGCAGTCCGCGCACTTCGAAAAGGTCGGCGAAATCATTGTCGAAGGTGAGCGAGATGCTGAACTTGATCCGCTCGTCGCCATGATTGGTGAAACCGAGCCTGTGATAGGCGCAGCTTCGCCAGAGAAACAGCGTGCGGACGACATGAATGGAGTCTTTGGGCAACGCCAGCTCGCCATTGAAATACATATCCGGATTGGTCAAGTCGACGGTCAGCACGGAATTATCGTCGCGCAGATTTGACCCAAGTAATAAAGGCTGCACGCCGTTAATCAGAAGCTCAAAGCGCGAAAGATACCGGGTGTCAGCATGAAAAATGCCATCTTGCGACCCACGTGAGGCTCCGACGTCGCCATGGCTGTCGACGACCGCGAAACTGTCGCCGTACTTGAGCGTGCGACGCGGCCTCGACGGCGACGTCGTTGCAGGAATGTAGAAAGGTTCCTCGGCGACAGCAGCAGATGTGGCTGCTTTCGTCCCGGACGATGAAGTCATCGAGTTTACTGACTCATTCGGCGCGACGGCATGTCCACAGGTGTCAAGTCCCCGGGTTCGGCTCGGCGGGACGCCGGCTTGAGGCTCTGGGCTGCGCGTAGCGACTTATACACTTTCAAATAATCCTTTGCCATGCGCGTGCTGGTAAACCTGTCTTCAAAGCGTCGGTGCACAGTGCGGCGATTGAGCGCGATGGCATGCGGCAGCGCCAGGATTGCATCTTCAACGCTGTCCACGATCTGGCCTGTTACGCCCTGTTCCACGACTTCTTCCACAGAACCGCGACGGAGGGCCAATACCGGGGTGCCGCAGGCCATCGCTTCGATCATGGACAAACCGAAGGGCTCCGGCCAATCGATCAAAAACATCAAAGCGAGCGCCTGGCCGAGAAATTCCGACTTCTGTCGGTCATTGATCTCACCAATGAACTGAACGTCGGGCTCCTTGATCAGGGGCGCGATATTTTCCCGAAAATAAGCTTCGTCGACACGATCAACCTTGGCGGCGATTTTGAGGGGGATGCCAAGAGTCTGCGCCACCTTGATTGCGCGATCGACGCCTTTTTCCGGGGAGATGCGCCCGAGAAAAGCCAGATACCCCCCGCGCGGATTAAATGTGGGTCGAAGCAGATCGGTTGGCATGCCGTGATACACGGTTGCGGCGAAATTGGCGTTGTGGATCGGGGCGCGTTGGCTATCCGAGATTGAAACCAGCGGCATGTCGCTGAAGCCAAAATAAAGCGGTCGCAAATCCGGCAGATCCTGCCGACCATGCAAGGTCGTCAGCGTGGAGTCCGCGAGTGGACGAAACAGCGGAAAATGGAATTGATCGATATGGAAGTGGAGAATGTCGAAATCATCCGCACATTCGCGCACCCGATCCAGCATGAGCATATAGTACGGAATTGGGTCACGGACGTGAGGATCAAGCCGCAAGGCGGTTGTGGCGCAACTTACCAACCGCGCCGACGTCACTGAGTCCCCGCTGGCGAACAGCGTCACGTCGTGACCAAGCCGGACAAGTTCTTCCGTAAGGTAAGACACGATGCGTTCCGTGCCGCCATAGCCCCGGGGTGGCACGCTCTCGATAAGAGGTGCGATTTGAGCAATTCTCATGGAAGACTCCAATTCTCCAAACAGAACTGCGCAGAACCTGCGGCGGTTCCTTATGAAGGCCTGCCGCGGACAAAATTTGTAAGCGGTGCCAACGCGCACCGTGAGGCCGGGCAGCGATCCCGCCGACGGCGGCTGGAACCTACCCAAAATGTAGGTGTTAGATTGCATGTGGGCAATGAAAGGCTTTTACGGCCGGCCGTGCTAATTGGGCCGTAATAAACGGGATTGAAGGGATGCACATCACGGTACGCAACGATTTGGACGAGGAGCAGTCCCGCATCCTGCTGAGCGCGTGTGATATAGCCTGGCGCCGTGTGACCCAGGCTGTAACTCTCACGCCAACGCAACAGGTCTACGCACGCAGCGCAGTGTGCGCACATTTGCTGGACATCGTGCGCCACGGGGAGCGAAATAAGCACCGCCTGGCGAGCCGGGGCGTATTTTTGATTTGCGGATTGCTGGCCTGTCCGGACTGCAAATACGTTCAGGGACGGCCTTTGCAAACTTCAGGCGCTCAAATCGTTTTCTGAGAGGCCCCTAGTAAAGGCCACCCAGCGGGGCTGGCCAACGTCCACTTTGGGTCAAGGAGCAATAACCCGTTGAAATGAATTCCTGCAGAAATTAATGACGCGCCCGAACAGATTCGAACCACTGACTCCCAGCTTCGTCGTCTCGGTACGCATTGGTCATCAGTGGACAACCGGCAGGACATCAATGTGGTATTCGCAGCTCATCTCGCGTCCGAGGATCGGATCATCAAGCAGAGCCCTAAACCGTGCCGCGGGACGAATGCCCCCGATGGCACCGAGCGTTCCGCAGAACATGATCGTGCCCGTCACAAATTTTTCTTCACCCCCGGCGCGTGCCATGAGGTCGGAGGGATTACGCATCGCCGACAGCGGACCCTCCTGGTATTTCAGGCGCTTGCCGTCGATTGTGATGTAGGCGCGCAGGATCAATTGGTCCCAGTGCCGCACAACTTCATCGAGACGCCAGAGGGTTTTGCCGACCACCTTGGCGCAAAGCTGCTTCGACAGTGCGATGCCGATCGTTTCCGCTTTGCGGTCGGTATGATCGGACCCAATGCCAAGCCACAATCCATCCTGCATTGCGACCACCACCGGCTCCGCCTCGCCCGAGGTGTCGGGCCCGAGAACTTCCAAGCGCCCGGTTTGCGTGAGATTTGCCGTGCTGATGCGGTAGAACACCGGCACCGCTGACGGACGGGGCACGCCGATCGCAGCGAGCTCCTCGATGTGATGATGCAGCGCCTTCTCGTCGCGACCGGTCCAGCCCGCAACGATCAATATTTTCGGCAGGAGCTCGACGCGATCGATTCCGCGGCTTGAAAGACGCTCAAAGGCGAGCATGGCTTGTTCCTTGAGTTGGCGATAGGCACTTCGTAACATAGCCACCGAGGAAATTTTACCGGCGGAAATCCGTGTTGGACACTCAACGTTTCCGTGACGCGCTCGGCCAGTTTCCGACCGGCGTCACCATTGTCACAAGCATGACGGCTGGCGGGGACCGGCTCGGCATGACAATCAGCTCGTTCAATTCACTGTCGCTCGACCCTCCCCTCGTCTTGTTCAGCATGTGGCGCGCTGCCAACAGCTTCGTCGCCTGGCAACAGGCCAAACGCTACGCGATTAACGTGCTCAGCGAGGACCAAGAGGAGTTGTCCAACAAGTTTGCGCGCGCCAAAACGGAGAAATGGATCGGGCAAACGATATTGGGCGGCAAATCGGGCGTGCCTCTGCTGCCAAACGCCGTGATCGCGTTCGAATGCGAAGCCTACGACCGACACGACGGCGGCGACCACGAGATCTTCGTCGGGCGCGTGGTCGAGCTGCATGAAAATCGGGCCAAGCGCGGGCACCCACTGGTGTTCTTCGGCGGCCAGTACCGGCGTCTTGGCACTGTCGAGGCAGACGCGCCGGCCGACATCGTCAATTTCCTGCACGGATGGTGAAGCGCCATGGGCGTGAACAAGAAACACGACGAATTCCACACCCTCGACATGAACGTCGGCTGGGAAACGCCGCCCGGCTATCCGAAAGGTATCGAGCAGAAGATTTTGTCAGGCGCACTCGACGAGACCAACAAGCGCGGCACGCGCACGCGGCTCCTGCGCTTCGCGCCCGGTGTATTCACGACCGCACCGTTCGTGCACGAATATTGGGAAGAAGTTTATCTTGTGTCAGGCGACCTGACCGTCGGCAACGACGCGCAAGGAACCGGCGGCAAATCATTTCCGCCCAACACCTATGCCGTTCGTCCGCCCGGCGCCCATCATGGGCCATTCAAGTCGAACGGCGGCTGTACGCTGCTGGAAATCCACTACTTCGATCCGGTCTGAACGACGCCAGCGAGGTTCCGAGCGCGCGCCTCGGCGGTCTTGATGGGAGTTGCGAAATCCGCCCGAAACGTCTTGACGTCCTGCGTCACATCATCTCTTTCAAGCGCCCCTGCCCTCACGCCCTCATCGTTTCCTTGAGCTTGTAACGGATGATCTTGCCCGAGCCCGTGCGAGGAATCTCGGAGATCAATTGCACGCTATGCGGGACCTTGTACGCCGATAGATGCATGCGGCAATGGGCGATCAGCGCCTCGTTTTCGACGGTCTTGCCCGGCCGCGGCACCACGAATAATGCCGGAACCTCGCCTAGATGTTCGTGCGGCATGCCGACCACGGCGCAATCGAGCACCGCCTCGAAAGTATTCACGACTTCTTCGATCTCCGCCGGCGCGATGTTCTGTCCACCGCGGATGATCAGCTCCTTCAAACGGCCGGTGATGGTGAGGAAACCGTTCTCGTCGCTCTTGGCGAGATCGCCGGTGTGATACCAGCCCTCGCGCAGCGCGTTTCGTGTCTCCTCGGGCTTGTTGTGATAGCCAGGCATCACGTTGGGTCCGTGCACAATCAGCTCGCCCTGCTGGCCCGGCTTGCAATCCGTGCCGCTTGCTGGATCGACGATACGCACAGCAAGCCCCGGCAGCGGCAGCCCGCAAGAACCGAGCGTGCGCCCGCCGGACGGCCAATTCATTGTCACCATGGTCGAGGTTTCGGTGATGCCGTAGCCGTCGAGCAGTGGTACGCCGAGATGCGCCTCGAATTCGCGGTTAAGCGTCGCCGGCATGATGGCGCCCGCCGACGCGCACAGCCGCAGGTTCGGGAAGCGCACGTTCTTTTCGGCACGCGTTGCCTGCAACAGATAATGAAACATCGTCGGCACGCCGGGGAAGTAGGTGAACTCGCCGGTCTTGAGCAGGCGCACCGCCTCGCTGGTGGAGAACTTCTCCATAATGTACTCGGTCGCGCCGGTCGCGAGGATCGTCATTACGGACAAATTCAACGCGTAGGAATGGAAGAGCGGCAGCGGCGACAGGACCGTGTCCTTTTCGGACAGCCCGGTGATCGGCGCCCAGCAGGCGGCGGCAACCCACAACATTCCGTGCACGGTGAGCTGCACGCCTTTGGCGCGGCCGGTGGTGCCGGAGGTATAGAGGATGTACATCGGCTCGTGCAGCGAAGCCGGATCGCGCGGCGCTGATTTCGCCGCTGAGACGACCAGCTTGGCATAGTGCAAGCCATCCGCGCTGCACTGGCCGCGCTCGGTCATGATCAGCGTCTTCAGCTTGGGCGCCTGACCTTTGAGCTTCGCGAACAGGTCGCCGCGTTCGCCGGTGGTGAACACGGCCTTGCAGTCTGCGTCGGTCAGACGATAGGCGATCTCACTTTCGGTCGCGTCGTAACTGATCGGCACGCCTACTGCGCCGGCGCGGGTGATTGCAAAGCAGGCTTCGACCCACTGCACCGAATTCGGCAGCATGATCGCAACGGTGTTGTTCGCCGCGATCCCGTTATCTGCAAGATGCCCCGCGAGCTTGCCGGTGCGGTCGAGTAGTTCGGTATAGGTGACCGATGACTGCGCATCGCGGTAGGCCGTCTTGCTACCGCGCACAGCCGCGTGCCGCCTCAGCAATTCCGGGATGGGTGCGATCAGATCCGTGTGAAGCATCTTCAGTCCTCATCAAACCATACTAAACCCGCCGCTTATGCTGATCACCTGTCCGGTGACCCAGCCGCTGAGCGGCGAAGCGAGTAGCGTCACCATCGGCGCGACGTCGCCCGCTTGCCCGAGCCGCCGTACGGGATAAAGCTTCACCAACTTTTCACGGTTAGCCTCGACCCAGACCCTGTCGTGCGCGGTCTCGACCAGACCGAGCGAAACGGTATTTGCCGTCGTGCCGGAGCGGCCAAATTCGCGCGCCAGCGACTTCATCAGTGCCACCACGCCGGCACGCGCGGCCGCGACGATGGCAAGTCCGGATTCACCGACGCGTGAGGAATCGCCGATGACACTGACGATGCGGCCGTTTTTCGCCGCGTCGAGGTGCGGCGCGGCAGCATAACAACAATGGATGGCACCGTAGAGGCAGGCGTCAATCTGGCGATGCCAGTCGTCGGGCTTCGTCTCTATGAAGCGCTGGCGCCGCGCGATGCCGGCATTGTTTATGAGGATATTGAGCCCGCCGAAGTCCTTGACGATCTCGTCGACCATCGTCTTCACAGCGGCGAAATCGGCCACGTCGGCCTTGTAGGCCCGCGCCTTCGCGCCATTCGCCGTGATCTGGGAAACCAGCGTTTCGGCCTCCTTACCTGAGTTGTGGTAATTGACCGCGACGTTCGCCCCCTCTGCTGCCAGGCTGAGCGCGATCTCGCGCCCGACGCCGCGCGCCGCGCCTGTCACCAAAGCAATCTTGCCATTGAGTCCGAAATCCATGACCGCCCCTTCAGGTTTTGTCGCGCGCCTGCGCCGCCTCAATCAGGCGGAAAAGGCGCTCCGGTGTTACGGGAAGCTCGTTGATCTCGATTCCAAGCGGCGACAGCGCGTCGCTGACCGCGTTCGCAACCGCGGCCGGTGAGCCTATGGTGCCGCCCTCACCCATGCCCCGAAAGCCGCCGAGCGTGGTCGGGGATTCCAATTCCAGATGCACCACCTGCATCGGTGGAATTTCGCACGCCGTCGGCACCAAATAGTCGACAAGGCTCGCAGTGTTGATTTGGCCCTCGTCATCATAGACGACTTCTTCATAGAGCGCTGCACCTATGCCTTGCGCGACGCCGCCATGCACCTGACCATCCACGATCAGCGGGTTGACAAGGCGACCACAGTCTTCCGCTACGACGAAGCGGCCAATCTTGATTTCGAACGTCTCGGGATCAATCTCAGCCGTCGCTATGTGTGTCGCCGACGTCGTAGTGCCGAATACCGGATCGTAGGTCTTGGTGGCGGCAAGTTCGTCGCGCGCGTCCGGCGGCAGGCGGCCCATCTCAGAGTAGACTGCCCGCGCAACCTCGCGAAACGTCACCGAGCGATCGGTGCCAGCGACAGAAACCTTTCCCTCTTCGGCAACAAGATCGGCTGCCGACGCTTCGAGCAGATGCGAAGCCGCATTGAGTACCTTCTCGCGAACCGCGCGCGCGGCAAGCGTTGCCGCGCCACCAGCGAGCACGAGGCTCCGACTGGCATAGGTGCCTGTCCCACCGGGTACGGCGGCACTGTCGCCTTGCACGATGCGAACATCCTCGAAGCGGGCGCCGAGGTGCTCGGCAACGATCTGCGCCAGCGTCGTCTCCAGTCCCTGTCCGTGCGAGGCAACGCCGAACGCGGCAGTGATCGCCCCGGTCGAATCGATGCGAATATTGGCCGTTTCTGTGCCGGTGTTGATGGGCATGCCGGGCGCGACCGAAATGCGTGAGCCGATGCCGGTCAACTCCGCATATGACGCGACTCCGATGCCGAACCAGCGGCCCTTCGCACGCGCTTCATTTTGCAACACACGCAGCGCGTCATAACCGATCGTGTCGCAGGCAGCATTGAGACATTCCTGGAAGCCGGACTTATCCCATACGATGCCGGAAGCGACCTTGTAGGGAAGCTCACCCGCGCCGACAAGATTGCGCAGGCGGACTTCCTTCGCATCGAGTCCAAGCTTCATAGCGGCCATGTCCATCAGCCGTTCCATGACGAAGGTCGAGGTCGGGCGGCCGACGCCGCGGTAGGGTCCGGTCGGTGCTTTAGAGGTCGCAACCGCACGCACACGGCCGCGGTAATGCTCGATGCGGTACGGCCCGGGCAGGAAGCTCACGACCTGCACAGGCTCGAGCGCCGCGGTCCACGGATAGATCGAATAAGCGCCGACGTCGCCGATCACGTCCGCGCGCAGCGCCACGACACGGCCGTCGCCGTTGAGACCGAGCTCGGCATCGATGATCTCATCAAAGCCTTGGCTGTTGCAGGTCAAATCCTCCATGCGGTCGCTGGTCCACTTGACCGGACGCGCGAGTCGACGCGAGGCGGCACAGACGAAAATCTCCTCGGGATAGAGGGAGCCCTTGCCGCCGAAGCCGCCGCCGACATCGGGCGCCACCACACGGATCTGGTGGCCGGGCATGTCGAGTGCGGTGGACAAAGCATCGCGGACGATCCCGGGGACCTGCGTCGCCGAGTGCAGAGTCAACGCGTCGCGGCCGGCGTCGTATTCGGCAAGGCATGCACGAGGCTCCATCGCCACCGGTGTCTTGCGGTGCATACGGAATCGGCCTTTGACCCGCACCGGTGCGGCATCAATCGCGGCATCGACGTCGCCGCGCTTGAACTCGCGGCTTACGAGCACATTGGTGCGGGCTTCTTCATGCAGAAGCGGCGCGCCGTCGCCGACCGCCATCACCGCATCAATGACAACGGGCAGCGGTTCGTAATCGACCGCGATTAGTTCGGCCGCATCTTCCGCCTGATAACGGCTTTCGGCAATAACGCCCACGACCGGCTCGCCGACGTAGCGCACCTTGCCGCGCGCCAGCGGCAAAATCGGCGTCGCGTAATAGTTCGCCATGCGTGACGTGGCGACCAGCGGCTTTACTCCATGGGCGAGGTCCTCCGCCGTGAGTACGGCGACGACACCGGGTGCGGCGCGGGCGGTTTCACAGCCAATGCCAAGGATGCGCGCGTGCGATTGGTCACTACGGCGGAAGGCAACGTACAGCACGCGCGCCACTTGTCGGTCGTCGGTATAGCTGCCGAGGCCGGTGAGCAGGCGCGGATCCTCGGTGCGTTTGACCCGTGCCCCGACGATCTTCGGCCGGGCGTGGATTTCGGGAACGTCAGTCATAAACGTCTGCGCCTTTTCGCAAGCTTTGCCATTGGGCGGCGTCGTGACCGCACAGCACCGTCGTACGCTGCTTCTGGATGCGCTTGATCTCGGCAAGCGATTTCACCAATGCGTCGACATTCCACGTGTTGCGCGGAATAACATCGCGATCGAGCGTTTCGCGCACGCCTACGACGTCGGAGGCGAGCAGGAACTTTCCGGAGCGGTCGAGCGCGACCAGCGCGCCGGTCGTGCCTGGCGTATGACCGGGCAGCGGAATGAGCACGATGCGCCCATCGCCGAACAGATCGCGCTCGCTATCAAGTTCGTCGGTCGGCGCCGATTGCTCCCATTCACCTGCGAGATAGCCGACGTTCTTGGCGTTCGGCGCGCGCGCCGCCTCGATCTCCTTTTTGTGAATAATGAAGCTCGCGCGTGTGAACAGGGTGTTGCAGCCACAATGGTCCGGATGCAGATGCGAGCAAATGACGACGTCGATATCGTCACAGGTGAGGCCGAGACCGGCGAGACCGGTTACCACGTTATCGCCAGGCGGCATGATGGGCACCATGATCCTGGCAAGCCCGCCCCAGCGCGCTGCCGGATCCTCCGGCACCGAGGGATGACACCCGGTATCGAACAGCACGTTGCCTTGCGGATGGCGCAAGAGCGCGCAGGACACCGGGATTTCCATAGTCTCGCTGCTATCCGCATCCGGGAAATAGATGCTCTTGCGCATGCGCAACCGGCCACCGGAGAGAAGATGCATCTTCATCGCGCTGCTCCAGCTTTCACCGCGCGGATCGCCTTGACGATGTGCTCATAGCCGGTGCAGCGGCAGAGGTTGCCCGAGAGGCCCTCGCGGATTTCGTCGTCCGTTGCGAGCGGATATTTTTTCAGAAGATCGGTCGCCGTCATCAGAATCCCCGGGGTGCAAAAGCCGCATTGCAGCGCATGATGCGCATGGAAGGATTCCTGCAAGGGGTTGAGCCCGCCGATTCGCCCGAGGCTTTCGACCGTCTCGACCGTGCAACCATCGGCCTGCACCGCGAACATCAAACATGCGCGAACGCTATCGCCATCGACCAGTACCGTACAGGCGCCGCAAACGCCGTGCTCGCATCCGACATGCGTGCCGGTGAGGCCGAGCGTATCGCGCAGGAAATCGGCGAGCAGCAGACGCGGCTCGACCGCGCGCTCGTAGACGACGCTATTGATCGTGACACGTATGTCGCGCCGTCCGCTCATGTCGCGCCTGCGCGTTGCAACGCGACTGCCAGCGCACGGCCCGCGAGAGCGCGCGCGAGCTGCCGCCTGTAATCCGAGGAGGCGTGCAGGTCGGTTTCCGGCTTGATTGCGGCGCGCACAGCCTCGATCGCTTGCGCCATCAATTTCGCTTCAGGCTTTCGGCCTGCGAGCAACGCCTCGGCTTCGCTTGCCCGCACCGGTGTCGGGCCGACGCCGGTGAGCGCAATGCGTGCTTCCTTCATCGCGCCGCCGGATATCGTGATCGTCGCGGCAACAGCAGCCAGCGCGAAATCACCCGCGCGGCGCGCGACTTCCTCGAAGCCCCAGCCGGTCTGCGGTGGCAATTTCGGTAGGTGGATTTCTGTCAGCAATTCGTCTTCCGCGAGATCGACGGTGAGCGCATCGCGGAAGAACTCTCGCGCTTTGACGGTGCGCTTGCCCTTGCCCGAGATAATGTGAAGCGTCGCGCCGAGCAGCAGCGCCATCATCGGTAGTTCGGCGGCGGGATCGGCGTGCGACAGGCTGCCGCCAATGGTGCCACGGTTGCGAATGGCAAGATGCGCGACATGCGTCATCGCGTACGACAGTACCGGAAAGTGCTTCGCGATGACTGGCGAGGTTTCGAGCTGATGATGCCGCGTCAGCGCGCCGATTTTGACCGCGTCGCCCGCGTCCTCGATGAAAGCAAGGCCGGGAATGCGGTTGATGTCGACGAGAATTGCCGGGCGCAGCAGCCGGAAATTCAGCATCGGCACCAGGCTCTGTCCTCCAGCGAGGATTTTCGCCTCACCGCCGGCTTGCGCCAGCGTTGCGACTGCCTGCTCGACGCTGTTCGCAACTACGTACTCGAACGCTGCTGGCTTCATGACTGCGAGAGGCCCTGCACCGTCCCCGAACTAATGACTTTCATAATTAGACTATGTAGGCTGTCGTCAAGTCAAGCAGCCGCGCGCGTTCGATATGCGCGACGTTCGGGGTGTTGATGGGTCAGGTTGTGAGTTTGCGGCGCAACGCGCCGGCGCAGCGCGGTGCGCGACGGTCACGCGCGAAGCCCGTGCGCGTCACCTACGAGCGCAACTGCTCGGTCGGCCGTACCGTCGCGATCCTGAGTGACAGCTGGGCGTTCCTCGTGCTGCGTGAATGCTATTTCGCAGCCACACGCTTCGAGACATTCCAGGCGGCGCTCGGAATTCCGCGCGCGACGCTCACGCAGCGGCTACGCGATCTCACCGCCGGCGGGCTGTTGCGTCGGGTGCAGTATTCGCAGCGGCCGAAACGCTTCGAGTACCGCCTTACGCGGATGGGCATCGAACTTTATCCGGTGATGATGGCGCTGCTCGCGTTCGGCGATAAATGGCTGAAAAAAACTGCCAAACCACCGATCTATCTCGTTCACAATTTCTGTGGCGAAGTATGCCGGCCGATCGTCGCCTGCTCGCATTGCAAGGATGAGGTCGACAACAAAACCGTGACCTATCGCAATGGGCCCGGCGCGGGCGTAACGCCTGTCATCGACGCCAAGCGCAACCGGCGCCCGTCCGATCCGGCCGTGCTTGACCGCGGCCGTCCAAGTTCTGTGGCGCAAACGCTGAAAGTGATCGGCGACCGCTGGAGTTTCATGGTCATTCGTGAAGCATTCTTTGGCGTTCGTCGTTTCGATGACCTTCAGAACAAGCTCGGCATCGCGCCCAACATTCTCACCGATCGTCTCGACCGGCTGGTTGCGGAAGGGATCTTCGTGCGTCGCAAATATCAGGATCAGCCTGAGCGTTACGAGTATCCGCTGACCGGAAAGGGCAAGGATCTCTACGGGCCACTGATCGCGATGCTGCGCTGGGGCGATGACTGGCTCGCCCGCGGTAAACCGCCGCTGATCCTCAATCACAACAAATGTGGCCACGATTTCAATCCAGCAGTCCTATGCAATGTTTGCCGCGAGCCGCTGCGCGCGCGAGACATGAGTTATCGTCTCAACTATCGCCCGCGCAGCGACAGCCGCCCGCGCAAGCCAGGCAGGCCGTTCATCGTCGAGGACACCTGAGGTCAACATGCCAATCTATGAGCCGCTATTGACATGCATTACTAGACTGACCCATCATTTTGCCAACAAACAAAAAGGGTAGCGGGAGGGACCATCGATGCAGATCAAGCGCACGCTGACCTTCATCGAGGAAATCGCGGAAGAAGCCGGACAGCGCGCGAATCCGCCGCTGCGCAAGGTCGCGGTCGCCGCCATCATCGACAATCCGTTCGCAGGCCGCTTTGAGCGCGATTTGACGCCGCTCACCGCAGCCAGCGAGAATATCGGCCGCACCATCTGCACACTCGCGATCTCCATGCTCGCGCCGCACAAGGCCCAGAGTTACGGCAAGGCGGCAATCATCGGCTTTCAGGGCGAGCAGGAGCACGGCGTCTCGATGCTCACCACTGTTTTCGGCAACGTGATGCGCGAGGCCGCAGGCGGCGGGAAGGCGTGGATCTCCTCGATCACCAAGCGCGCAGCGCCGGGCGCCACCATCGACATTCCGCTTGCGCACAAGGATGCACTCTACGTCCGCTCGCATTACGACGGTATCACGATCACGCTGCCCGATGCGCCGTTGCCGAATGAGATCGCAGTCATCTGCGCGTTCGCCAACCGTGGCCGCCCCAATCATCGCGTCGGCGGCCTCGCGGCGAGCGACATCAAAGGCGTCGACGGACTGATATGATGTAGACGAAGCAGCGCGTTGGGCGCGTGACGGGGACGGGAGCCAGCCATGACGGACTGCAAAACGGGGGCAGAGCACATCAAGTCGCTCAAGGACGGCCGCACCGTTTACATCGACGGCAAGCTCGTTCCGGACGTTACCGAGCACCCCGCATTTCGTAATTCGGTGAAGTCGGCGGCGCTGCTTTACGACTATCAGGCGCGGCCAGAAAATATGGAGCTAATGACGTTCCTGCCAAACGGCTCGAACCGGCGCATTAACCGCGCGTGGCAGATGCCGCGCAACTACGCCGAGATACTCCAACGCCGCAAGGCGATGCAGGCTTGGGCCTGCCTCTCCTACGGCTTCATGGGGCGCTCGCCGGACCACCTCGCCTCCGCCCTCGTCGGTCAGCGCATGGGAATTGAGGTGTTCGAGAAACACGGCCCCAAGCGCGCGCAGGCGTTGCACGATTATTTCGAGGAGGCGAGTCGCAACGATTACTTTCTCACCTACGTAATCATCAATCCGCAAGCCGAGCGCGCCAAAGACTGGGGGGAACAGAAAGAGGAGCTGGTCGCGCGCATCGTCGATGAGGATTCAGGCGGAATTACTATCCGTGGCGCCAAGATGCTGGGCACGAGCTCAATCATGGCGAACGAAGTGTTCGTCGCCAACTTGCAGCCATTGAAGCCCGGCGAGGAAGACCTCGCCTTTTCGTGCGCGCTGCCGATGAACGCCAAGGGTATGCGCGTGTTGTCGCGCAAATCCTACGAGGCGGCGGCCATCTCGATTTTCGACAACCCGATTTCTTCACGTTTCGACGAGAACGACGCGCTCATTTATTTCGACGACGTCAAGGTGCCGTGGGAGCGCGTGTTCGTGCACCGCGACAGCGACATGTGCCGCGCCCAGTTTCACGACACCGCCGGACATACCTACCAGAACTACCAATCGCAAATCCGCCTGTCGATAAAGATCAAGTTTCTGCTCGGGCTTGCCCACCGCATTACCGAGGCGATTGGCACCACTAACATTCCGTCGGTGCGCGAACAGCTCGGCTATCTCGCCGCACACAGCAGCATGGTCAACGCCATGATGGCCGGCATGGAAGCGGAAGGCTCAATGCGCGGCGAGTGGTACGTGCCGAACAAGCATTTCATGTATTCCGCACAGGTGCTGACGCAGGATCTCTATCCACGCATCGTCAATGCGCTACGCGAATTGTCCGGCGGCGCTTTGATCATGCTGCCGTCCTCGATCCACGACTTCGAAGACCCCCAACTCAAGCGCATCATCGACGTAACGCAACGCGCGGCGAAAATGGGTCCGGAAGAGAAAGTAAAGTTCCTGAAGGCCGCGTGGGACGCGGTTGGCTCCGAGTTCGGCTCGCGTCATACCCAATACGAGATGTTCTATGCAGGGGCGCGGTTCGTGACCACTGGCCACAGCTACCGAACCTTCGACTGGGATGGCGCCACCGGTCTGGTAGACAGCCTGATGGACTCCTACCGGCTCGAAGACGAGCTCGGCCGCAAGCCGAACTGAGGACGGGAACGGTTGGACCATGAAGGTCGCGATCGTCAATCTTGGTCAGATCGTTTCCGGCGATTGGCGCAAGCCCTTTGCTGAAGGCGACACGATCATCGTCGACGGCGAGAAGATCGCCTCGGTCGGCACCACATCGGCCGACGCGGTCAAGGCGGCCGACGTCGTGATCGACGCTGATGGCATGACTGCGATCCCCGGCCTGATCGACTCACATGTGCACATCACCTTCGGCGACTACACGCCGCGTCAGCGCACCGTCGGCTATCTCGAGAGCTACCTGCACGGCGGCACGACGACCGCGATCTCCGCGTCGGAAGTGCATGTGCCGGGGCGGCCGCGCGACGTCGAAGGCGTTAAAGCGCTTGCGATTGCCGCGCAACGCTGTTTTGCCGACTACCGGCCCGGCGGCATGCGCGTCATCGCCGGTTCGGTCATCCTCGAGCCGGGCCTGAAAGAACCGGATTTTCGCGAGCTCGCGCAAAAGGGTGTGAAGCTCGCGAAGGCCGGCTTCGGCGCAGTCAAGAGCTCTTACGATTACGTGCCGTTGGTCGCCGGCGCCAAGGCCGCGGGCCTGATCACCACCTGCCACACCGGCGGCTCCTCGATCCCGGGCTCCGGCGCGATCACGGGCGATCATCTCTTGAAGATGCACCCGCATGTATCGTTCCACATCAACGGTGGACCGACCGCGATGCCGGACGCCGACTTCGAACGCGTGATCAAGGAATCGAAGATCGCCTTGCAGGTCTGCACCGCCGGCAACCTGCGCACAACGCTGCTGTGCGCGAAGCTGGCTGAGGCGAACGGCGCCTTCGAACGTTTCATCATCGCAACCGACACGCCGACCGGCAGCGGCATCATGCCGCTCGGAATGCTTTACACCATCGCGCACCTTTCAAGCCTGACCGATATGCCGCCGGAGCGCTTCATCTCCGCGGCGACCGGCAGCAATGCACGCATTTACGGCCTCGACAGCGGATTACTCGCACCTGGCAAGGCCGCCGACATAGTGCTCATCGACGCACCGGACGGCGGCACGCAGAAGACCGCGCTCGCCGCCATCAAGCACGGCGACATCGCCGCGATCGGTGCGGTCGTCACCGCGGGCGTGCCGCGGTTCGTCGGCCGCAGCCGCAACACGCCGGCAACGACGCGCAAGGCGCGCGTCTCAGCCTCGCGCGTGACGCAGGATTTCTCGGCAGCGGCGCATTGATTATGCAGGCCATGCAAATGTCCGGAAGCATCGCGACGCCGGGCTGAAAGGACGAGATGTTTTACCAGCAACTTATCAACGGTCTGATGCTTGGCGCTTCGTACGCGCTGGTCGCGATCGGCTACACGCTGATCTTCGGTGTGCTTAACCTCCTTTATTTCGCGCACGGCGAAGTGTTCATGGTCGGCGCTTTCGTCGGGTTGTTCCTGGTCATGTACGCCGGCACTGACATCTATGTTGCGCTGATCGGGGCCATGATCGCATGCGCGATCCTCGGCGCGCTGGCGTTTTTCGTCACGGTGCGTCCGGTGCCAAACGACCGCCCGCTCGCGCCGCTGATCAGCACGATCGGCCTCACCATCGTCCTGCAAAATCTCGCCATCTACGTCTTCGGCGGCCAGCAGTTCTCGTTTCCCGAGACGATCCACCAGGCGCTGTATCACATTGGGCCTGTCACCATCAGCTCGGTTCAACTCTTCATCCTGGGAATCGCGATCGCATTGATGGTCGCGCTCTGGTTGTTCATCGAGCGCACAAAGCTCGGACGCGCCATGCGCGCGGTTGCGGAGAATCACGAAACCGCCGCGCTGCTCGGTGTCAATGTCAACCGCGTGGTGCTGATCACGTTCGTGATCGGCTCCGGCATCGCCGGCATCGCGGGCGTGCTTGATGGACTGAAAAACAGCAGCGTGTCCCCGTTCATGGGCCTCGGCGCCGCGGTGAAAGGTCTGATTGTGATGCTGCTCGGAGGTCTCGGCAACGTGCCGGGCGCGATGATCGCCGGCCTGTTGCTCGGCATGATCGAGATTCTGTCGGCGGCCTATATCGGCACCACCGAACGCGACTTCTTCTCGTTCCTAATCCTCATACTCATCCTGCTCTATCGGCCGACCGGATTGTTCGGCACGCGCACAGCCGAACAAAAATAGCCATGTTTACCGGTCTCATCGACAACTACACACAATCTGTCCTGATCTTCGCCGCTATTCACGTTATCGCCGCGTACAGCTTCTTTGCGCCATTCAAGACGGGGCAGGTGTCGCTTGGCCAAGCCGGATTCATGGCCGTCGGCGCCTACGCCTCCGCGATCCTGACCCAGAAGATGGGCTTGCCTTTCGCGGTCGCGCTGCCGTTCGGCGGTGCAGTTGCCGGCATTATCGGCGTCGTGGTCGGATTTCCCGCGCTACGCATCAAGGGCGTCTATCTGCTGCTGCTTACACTCGGCTTTTCCGAGATCGTCCAAGTCATCATCCTGAGCTGGGACTACACCGGCGGCGCGCAAGGTTTCCGCAACATCCCGTTCAACCCGCGCACGCTCGAATGGTGCGTCGCGCTGATCGTCCTCCTGATGATCTTTTTCGCGCGACTCGAACGCTCCAGTCTCGGGCGCGCGATGGATTCGATCGAACAGGACGAGACCGCCGCCGAAGTGATGGGCATTGACGTCGTGCGCACCAAACTGCTGGCGTTCGGCATTGGTGCGATGATCGCAGGTCTCGCCGGTGCGCTTTATGCGCACCACACGACCTATGTCGATTCAACAACGTTTAACGTCATGCTCGCGGTTGAGATCCTGACCTACGTCGTCGTCGGCGGCGCCAGCACGTTCTGGGGGCCGGCACTCGGTGCCGTTGTGCTCACGCTACTGCCGGAATTCCTGCGCACGCTGCGTGACTGGCTGGAGCTGGTGCCGGTCGAGTGGACCGACTCGTTTCCCGTGAACCGCGTGTACGATTTCCTGCATGGGTTCCTCGACTTCGAGAATGCGAAACGGCTGATCGCCTATGGCATCATCCTGATCGCAATGATGATCGTGCGGCCGGACGGTTTGCTTACGCGCGACTCCATGCGGTGGGCCTCTTTTGCGCGCTGGAAAAGCGGCCGTGCCTGATGCGCGCACCATCAGTCTTTCGATCGACGGCCTGACCAAGCGGTTCGGCGGTTTTTACGCGCTCAATGAATTGAACATGGATGTCGTCAGCGGTCACATCCACGCACTGATCGGCCCTAACGGCGCCGGCAAGACGACGTTCTTCAATCTCATCACCGGTGTGTTGCGCGCCGATTCCGGACGCATCGTGTTCGAAGGCCAACCGGTTGATGATGCACGGCCGTCCCAGCGCACCATCAATGGGATTGCGCGCACGTTCCAGAATATCCGCCTGTTCCCACATCTTACCGTGCTGGAAACAATCATGGTGGGCGAGCACTGCCGCTTTTATCCGTCAGTCACCGGCGCGCTGGCGGACGTCTTGTTGCAACGGCCCTTCGGCGAGGCTGAAGAAGAGCGCAAGATGCGCGCGAACGCGATGGAATTGCTGGATTTCCTTGGACTCGCGAACCAGCACGCGGCCAAGTCATCCGACCTCTCCTACGGCGATCAACGCCGGCTTGAACTCGCCCGCGCGCTCGCGACGCGACCACGGCTGCTGCTACTCGACGAGCCGGCCGCCGGCATGAACCCGCACGAGACCGAGGAGCTCGACGAAGTCATCACGCGCGTCCGTGATCGCGGCATCACCATTATCCTGGTCGAGCATGACATGCGGCTCGTCATGGGCATTTCCGACCGCGTCACTGTGCTCAATTTTGGCACCAAGATCGCCGACGGCGTGCCACAGGATATCCAGAACGATCCGAAAGTGATCGAAGCCTACCTCGGCGAGGACGCAAAATTATGACGCTGCTTTTCGTCCAGGGCCTGCGCGCGGGCTACGGCAAGATAGAGGTCTTGCACGATGTGAGCATTGCCGTGGAGGAGGGACAGATCGTGACGCTGATCGGAGCGAACGGTGCCGGCAAGACCACGTTGCTGAAGACCATTTCCGGGTTGGTCCGCCCGAGCGCCGGAACGATCGAGTTCGAAGGCCAGAACATTGGGCGTATGCCGGCGCACAGGATCGCCGGCCGCGGCATGAGCCACGTGCCGGAAGGCCGCGCCATCCTCAAACGCATGACGGTGATCGACAACCTGCACATGGGCGCTTACGTGCGCCACGATAAGGACATTGATCGCGACATTGACGTGGTGTTCGGCCGTTTCCCGGCCCTCTCAGAGCGGCGCGATCAGATCGCCGCGACGTTGAGCGGCGGCGAGCAGCAGATGCTGGCGATCGGCCGCGCGCTGGTGGCGCGTCCGCGCCTGCTTCTGCTCGACGAGCCTTCCCTGGGGCTTGCTCCCCGGTTCATCACCCTGATTTTCCAGACGCTGCGGGAACTCAAAGCCGAAGGCAAAACCATCCTTCTGGTCGAACAGAACGCGCGCAAGGCCCTCCAGGTCGCCGACCACGCCTACGTCATGGAACGCGGGCGCATTGCGCTCAGCGGCACGGGCCAGGAGCTTTTGAACATGCCTGAGGTCCAGCACACATATCTTGGGCAGAGCGCCGCATGAAATCCGCAATGTCACGCGGGGTATCATTTTCCGGCCGTCGGGATAGGATATTCCAAAACAAGAATTCGCGGGGCGCTGCGCGATCGGACGAGAAAGCGAATTCGATCAAGCAACTAATGGGAGGGTAATGTGATGAAACGACTTGTAAGACTGCTGACGTCACTGGCCGGCGCGGCGATGATGCTCGCGGCGCTGCCGGTGCATCATGCCGACGCCAAGCTGGCCGGCCGCAATGTCAAGATCGGCTGCCTTGTGCCGCTGACCGGCAAGGGCGCCGAGTGGGGCCAGGGGGCGAAGCCCTCGATCGACCTCGCCGTCGAAGAGATCAACGCCAAAGGCGGCATCGGCGGCCTGCCGATCGAGATGATCTGCTACGACGACCAGACGCTTGAATCAGAGGCGCTCAACGCGATGAACCGCCTGGTCGACCGCGACAAGGTGCTCGCCGTTGTCGGCCCCTGCTTCAGCGGGCCGTTTGAGACCATTGCGCCGCAACTCGACGCGCGCTTCAAGACCGCGATCGATTCCTACTGCTCGGCGAAACCCGGCCTGTCGGCTATGAGCAAGTGGGCGTTCCGCAACACCCTGACCAGTGACAAGCAGCTCACGCCGGTCGTGGACGCCTGGCTCAAGGAATACAAGATCAAGAAAGTCGTCATCATTTATGACGCCGAAGACGCGGTCTCCAAAGGCGAAGGCGCCGCCGTGCTGCCGAAGCTCCTGAAGGATCACGGCGTCGAGATTCTTGACAGCCTGACTTACCGTACAAAGGACACTGACTATTCGGCGCAGGTCACGAAGGCGAAATCGCTGGGCGCGGAAGGCATTGCTCTCGGCGCCTGCTACCAGAACGCCGCGGCGATCGCCAAGGAGATGGCGAAGCAAGGTTTGAAGGTTCCGATCATTGGCGGCGCCTGCGCCGGTGCGCCGGGCTACATTGAGATCGCCGGCAAGGCAGCGGAAGGAACCTATATGTCGACCGCCGCCTGGCTTGACGATCCACGCCCGGAGGTCCAGGCCTACGTCAAGAAGATCAAGCCGCGGCTGCTGGGCCACTTGCCGCCCTACAGTGGTCCGCGCTCTTACGACATCGTCTACTCGTTCAAGTACTGCTTCGAGAAGGCGGGCATCACCAACAAGCCGGAAGATCTCGAAAGCGACCGCGACAAGATCCGTCAGTGCCTCGGCACGCTCAAGGACTTCCCGGGTGTTGCCGGACCGATTACCATGGACGCGGTGCGCGACGGCACCGGCATCACCGCCATCCTCAAGGTGGTCAACGGAAAGTACGTCAACATCGCCAAGTAGACGGCCGATGCAGTAACACGCGCAAAACGGCGCCCCGCTCGCGGGCGCCGTTTTCACTCTTTCCGGCATGCAAGACGCCTGCTTGCGCAAATCGGCGATTTGCGCGGGAATGGCGGTCAGGAAGCTTCGCGGATGAATAGTGTAGCGACAAGCTGGTGCGGCCAGTCGGTTGAGCGTGTCGAAGACGGCCCGCTGCTCACCGGGCGCGGTCGTTTCATCGACGACCTCGGCGTTCGTCCCGGCACGCTGCACGCCGCAATCCTTCGCTCGCCTCACGCGCATGCGAAAATCCGCGCCATTGACGCCGCGGCGGCGCGCAAGGTACCGGGCGTCGCAGCCGTCATCACCGGGACCGAGGTCACCGCGCTGTCGGCGAGCCTCGTCGCCGGCGTGAAGGCGCCGATTGAATGCTGGCCGATCGCTGTCGATCGCGTGCGCTATGCCGGCGAGCCGGTCGCAGTGGTGCTGGGCGCCAACCGCTACCTCGCCGAAGATGCATTGGAACTGATCGAGGTCGATTATGAGCCGCTGCCCGCCGTCGTCGATCCCCTCGCCGCGGCCGATCCGAAGCAGCCGGCGCTGCACGAGGGCCTCGGCTCGAACATCGCCAGCGAACGCTCGTTTCGCTATGGCGATCCCGAGCGCGTCTTCGCGCAAGCTGCCCATCGCGTGTCGGTAACGATCCGCTATCCGCGCAATTCCTGCACGCCGATCGAAACGTACGGCCTCGTCGCCGAATACGACGCGGGCGAAGATGCCTACGACGTGCTCGCCAACTTCATGGGGCCGTTCAGCCTGCACGCCGTCATGGCACGCGCGCTGAAAGTGCCGGGTAACCGCCTGCGTCTGCGCACGCCGCCGGACTCAGGCGGCAGCTTCGGCGTCAAGCAGGGAGTATTTCCGTACATCGTGCTGATGGGCGTCGCCGCGCGCATTGCCGGCCGCCCCGTAAAATGGATCGAGGACCGGCTCGAACATCTCGCCGCGTCCGTATCGGCCACCAACCGCATCACCACGCTCAAGGCGGCGGTCGATGCCAATGGGCGCGTGCAGGCGCTGGCATGGGACCAGCTTGAAGACGTCGGTGCACACATCCGTGCCCCCGAGCCGGCGACGCTCTACCGCATGCACGGAAACCTCACCGGCGCCTACGACATCCGCCACGTTTCGGTGCGCAACCGTGTCGTACTCACCAACAAGACGCCGACCGGGCTCAACCGCGGTTTTGGCGGGCCGCAGATGTATTATGCGCTCGAGCGGCTGATGCAGCGCGTCGCGGTCGAGCTCGAGCTCGATCCGCTCGATGTGATCCGCAAAAACCTGGTGCCGTCCGACGCCTTTCCCTACCGCACGGCTACCGGTGCCACGCTCGATTCCGGCGACTATGCGAAAGCGCTGGAAACTGCGCTGGCGCAAGGCGATTTTGCGCAGCTGCGCAAGCGGCAGAAGGCGGCGCGCGCGCAAGGACGCATCTACGGCATCGGCCTGACCGCCGCGGTCGAGCCCAGCGTCTCCAACATGGGCTACATCACCACCGTGCTCACGCCGGAAGAGCGCCGCAAGGCGGGCCCGAAGAACGGCGCCCAGGCAACCGCAACCGTCTCGCTCGATCCACTCGGTGGCGTTTCGGTTCATGTCGCCTCTGTGCCGCAGGGCCAGGGCCATCGCACGGTGCTGGCGCAGATCGTCGCCGACGCACTCGGCCTCAAGCCATCCGACATCCGCGTCGTCGCCGAGCTCGACACCGCAAAAGACGCCTGGTCGATCGCGTCCGGCAACTATTCAAGCCGCTTTGCCGCCGCAGTCGGCGGCGCCGCCCATCTCGCAGCTGAAAAGATCAAGGCGAAGCTTGCACGTGCGGCCGCGTCCCAACTTAACGTCGCGGCGCAAGACGTCGAAATCACCGGCGGACGGGCGGGCGCGCGGGACAATCCCGATAACGCCATTCCGTTTTCGAGGCTGGCCGCCGCCAGCCACTGGTCGCCTGGCCTGGTCGCAGAGGAAAACCAGGCGCTGCGCGAGACCGTGTTCTGGACACCGCCCGAACTCACTCCGCCGACCGAGAAGGACGAGATCAATTCATCGCTTTGCCACGGTTTCATTTTCGATTTCTGCGGCGTCGAGATCGACCGCGTGACCGGTGCCGTGCGCATCGACAAATACGTGACCATGCACGACTGCGGCCGCGTTCTGCATCCGGGCATGGTCGCAGGGCAGATCACCGGCGGTTTTGCACAGGCGCTCGGTGCCGCACTTTATGAGGAATATGCCTACTCGCCGGATGGCGCCTTCCTGAGCGGTACGTTCGCCGACTACCTGCTGCCGACGACTACGGAAGTGCCGACGCCGCTGATCCTGCATATCGAGACGCCTTCGCCTTACACGCCGCTCGGCGCCAAGGGCGTCGGCGAAGGCAATTGCATGAGCACGCCGGTGTGCCTCGCCAATGCCGTCGCCGACGCACTCGGGCTTGCCTCGATCGACCTGCCGATGACGCCGGTAAAGCTCGCCGCGCATATTCACGCCGGCGAAAAGTCCATGAGGCGCAAATGAAGCCTGCGCGTTTCGACTATATCCGGACCGGATCGCTCGCCGAAGCGCACGCTGCGCTTGCCAAAGACGGTGACGACGCGCGCATCATTGCTGGCGGGCAGAGCCTCGTGCCGATGCTGTCCATGCGAATGGCACGTCCCGCCGTACTGGTCGACATCATGCATCTGAGCGAGTTGGCGAAGATCGTGGTCAAAGGCAACGCCATCCGCGTGGGCGCGGGCGTGCGGCAGGCGGCGCTCCTAGCCTGGCCCGAACTGGCCGAGCGCCAGCCGCTACTCGCCGCCGCCCTGCCCTGGGTCGGCCACGCGCAGACTCGCAGCCGTGGCACGGTTTGCGGTTCGGTCGCGCACGCCGATCCGAGCGCAGAGATCCCGCTGGCACTGCTCGCGCTCAAGGGCGGCGTCGAACTGTCGTCGCAGCGAGAGCGGCGGCGCGTCCCAGCGGAAGAGTTTTTCACCGGCCTGCTGTCAACCGCACGCAGCGACAACGAACTGATCGAGGCGATCGACATCCCCTGCCGCACGGCTGGCCATGGCTACGCGTTCCGCGAGTTTGCGCGCCGCCACGGCGACTTTGCCATCGTCGCCTGCGCCGCCGTCGCGCGCGCGGACGGAGTGCGGCTTGCGATCGGCGGCGTTGCCGATGTCCCCACCGCGCGTGATTTTCCGGACATCGGCGGCAACGCACTCGACGACGCGCTTGATGAATTTGCTGGCGAGCTCGAGCCGCGTGATGATTTGCATGCTACTGCCGACTATCGCCGCGCATTGGTACGCCGGCTCGGTCGCGCGACCATCGAGGAGGCCCGCCGATGCCGCGTCTGAGCGCCGACGCGCGCCACCGTGTCCGCTTCGAGCTCAACGGCCGCGCGGTCGAGGGTGACGCCGAGCCGCGCATGCTGCTCACCGACTTCCTGCGCCACGACCTCGGCATGACCGGCACGCATGTCGGCTGCGAGCATGGCGTCTGCGGCGCCTGCACCGTCGAGATCGACGGCGTGCCGGCGCGCGCCTGTCTTACGCTGGCGGTGCAGGCCGACGGCGCCAAAATTCGCACCGTCGAGGGCCTGGCGCCGGCGCCCGGCCGGCTGTCTGTATTACAGGAGGCCTTTCGGCGGAATCATGCGCTGCAATGCGGCTTTTGCACCGCCGGCATCCTGATGTCGCTCGATTATTATCTGCGGCATCACCCCGATCCGGCCGAAGCCGAGTTACGCGATTTTCTCGGCGGACATTTGTGCCGTTGCACCGGCTACGCTCCAATCCTGGCGGCGGCTCTCGAAGCCGCCGGGAAACTCCGCGAGACGTCTGCGCATGCTTGATCTCGGCACCAGCTTCCTCGCCAGCGTCGAACGCGACCCGCGCGCGCTGGCGATTGTCGATGACGAAGTGCGCTTGACCTACTCCGATTGGTATCGGCGGATTTCTTCGGTCGTGGACGCACTCTTTACCCTCGGGCTCGGAAGCGGCGATCATTTGCTCACGGTGCTGCCAAACCGTTGGCAGGCCGCGACTTTGCATTGGGCATGCCAGTTCGCCGGTATCATTCTCACCCCCGTGAACTGGCGCGTGACCGCCACCGAACTCGATTTCCTGGTGGAAAATTCGGACGCAAAAGCAATAGTCTATGATGCCATTGCGGCAACAAGCGTCGCGCAATCGGCGAAAGCACAGAACCGTGCGCGGATTGCACTCGACGCGCCGAAATCCGGCGAAACCGCCTGGACCGCGCTCGTGGAGCGCGAGGCGCAAGATGCGGCACCGCACGTAACGGCCGATGCCTGGTCCATCATGCTCTACACGTCGGGCACCACTGCGCAGCCGAAGGGCGTGCCACGCCGCCACGGCGCCGAACGCGCGGCAGCCGTCGCGCATGTCGCGCAAAACATGTACGCCAATGGCGAACGCACGCTTGGGGTCATGCCACTGTACCACACCATGGGTGTGCGCTCGCTTTTGGCAATGTCCCTGATTGGCGGCACATTCGTCTGCCTGCCACGCTTCAACGTGCAGAAGGCACTGGCGCTGATTGCAGCCGAAAAAATCAGCAATCTTTATCTGGTGCCTACGCTCTACCACGATCTCATCCATCACGAGCGTTTTGCCGCGGCCGATGTACGCTCGGTGCGCAAGCTCGGCTTTGCAGGCGCGCCGATGACCGACGGCCTGCTCAAAGAGCTGCAAGCAGCATTCAAACCTGAGCTGTTCGTGAATCATTATGGCTCATCGGAAATCTACACCTTCACTATCGACCAGAACGCGCCGGCAAAGCCTGGCTCTGCCGGACGCGCCGGGGTAAATCAGCGTGTGCGTGTCGTGAAACTTGGCGCCACCTCGCCTGACAAGATTGCCGCCGCTGGAGAGGAAGGCGAGGTGATCGCGCAGCTCCTGAGCGACGAGGCATTCGAAGGCTATTGGCGACGGCCGGAAGCCGACACAAAGGCCATTCGGAATGGGTGGTATTTCACCGGCGACACCGGCTATTTCGACCCGGATGGCGATTTGTTCGTTACGGGTCGCGTTGATGACATGATCATCAGCGGCGGCGAGAACGTCTCACC
>Ga0187788_10000020_pt1 | contig 33782 bp, 25 predicted proteins | sample 1015_BV01_MP10_2_FD_133008 | JGI IMG/M metagenome (GOLD analysis project Ga0187788, IMG submission 133008) | Tropical peat soil microbial communities from peatlands in Department of Meta, Colombia - 1015_BV01_MP10_20_MG | ecosystem: Environmental > Terrestrial > Soil > Wetlands > Peat | place...
CGAGCTTGAGCCACACCACCGGTTCGATGACCCATCCGCGCTTGGTGAAGGTACCGAATCCGCAATCGGTCGATGCAATGACCCGCTCGCGTTCGCCGACCGCGCGCACCGCCTCTTCGATACGGCGCGCCACTACTTCGGAATGCTCGACGAAATTGCTGGTGGTTTCCACGACGCCCGGGACCAGGATCATGTCCTTCGGCAATGGGTGCTTCTTGAGAGCATCATATTCGTGCGCGTGACGTGGATTGGAGAATTCGATCGATAGCGCACCAACTTTGGCTTGATAAAGCGCCGGCAGGATCTTCGCGAGCGGAACATCGTGGATGTGCGGGCCTTCCCAATTTCCATAGCAAATATGCAGCCGCACACGATCGCGCGGAATGCCGGAGATGCCATCATTGATCGCCTGGACGTGCCGCTCGCAGCGTTTGACGAAACCAGCGTCGTCGAGATCGCGGTACATCATGGTGCGGTCCATGGCGAGATCGGGTGCATCGATTTGCAAAATCAGCCCGGCTTTATGGATCGTCTGGTATTCATTTTTCATTTCGCGCGCGATCGCATCGAGATAGTCGTCATGCGTCTTGTAGTAGGCGTTGAGCATGGTGGTCGAAATGATGCCGGGCGACGGCGCGGTCATGAACCGCTCGGAAAAAGCCCCAAGCTCGTCGGCGATCTTGTTGAAGCCCGCTGTTTCCTCGGTGATGGGCTTGAGATCCTTGTATTTGATGTCGGCTTGGGCCTCCGGCGCGCCTTGCTGGCTTTTCGCAGGGTTTGGGAAACGGCGCATCAGATAGGCCAGCAGCTCGGGGAATTCCTCGAACTCGCGACCGCGTCGGCGCTTCGACACGCCGCCGAAGCCTGTCATGCGCTGCGGGACGTAGGTCTGGAAACTGATGCGGCGCTGCTCCCCGTCATTGCCGATATCGATGCCGGCTTCCATCTGTTTGGCAACCACATGGCGCACCGCTTTATCCATCTCCGACGCCATTTCGTTCGGGTCGTAGGACTTGCCTTCTTCCTGGGCCATCAGCAGATCGGACAATTTTTCGTTGCGCGGCAGGCTTCCAACATGGGTGGTGAGAATGCGGTCCCGGCTGAAGATCATCGAAAACTCCCATACGTAACTGCGTCGTCAAAGAGGGCGCACCTTAGCGATAATTTTCCCGGGATACAGCAATCGCGGCGAGAAGCAGCGCCAAAACTACCGCTGGCGGAGGGAAATATATAATCACATTGCGGCGGCGGCTCATGACCCGCATAATTCGCACATTGGCGGAAAAGCGTGGGCATAAGCCCATTTGTCTAACAGCCTCGCACGTCGGAGCGACGGCAAATCCCTAAGAGAATGTAGCAAGGAGGGAGCCATGAAACGCCGTGATTTTCTGCGTGCCGCCGGCGCCGGTCTTGCCGCTTCGGCGATTGCTGCACCCGCGATCGCCCAGACCACACCCGCACTCAAATGGCGGCTGACCGCGAGCTGGCCGAAATCGCTCGACACGCTTTTCGGCGCCTGCGAGGATTTCTCCAAACGTGTCGCCGAAATCACCGACAACAAATTCCAGATCCAGGTCTTCGCTGCGGGCGAAATCGTGCCCGGCTTGCAGGTTCTCGACGCCGTACAGAGCGGCACGGTCGAGATGGGCAACACCGCCGGCTATTATTATTGGGGCAAGGACCCGTCATTTGCCCTGGCGACCGCAATTCCGTTCGGGCTCAACGCACGCCAACAGGACTCGTGGCAGCTGCGCGGGGGTGGCATGGAACTGCTCGACACTCTGTTTGCCGACTTCGGTTGTTACGGATTGCCGATGGGCAATACTGGCGCGCAGATGGGCGGTTGGTTCCGGAAGGAGATAAATGCCGTCGCCGATCTTAATGGATTGAAATTCCGTATCGGCGGCTTCGCCGGCAATGTGATCAAGCGTCTCGGCGTCGTGCCGCAACAGGTTGCGCCAGGTGATATCTACGCGGCCCTTGAAAAGGGCACGATCGATGCCGTCGAGTGGATAGGCCCGTACGACGACGAGAGGCTCGGCTTCCACAAGATCGCGAAATATTATTATTACCCGGGATGGTGGGAAGGCGGGGCCGCGGGTCATCTGCTGATCAATCGTGGCAAGTGGGACAGTCTGAGCAAGACCTACCAGGCCATCGTGACGGCGTCGGCGCGCGAGGCGGGTTTGCGCGTGACAGCCAAATACGACCTTGTCAATCCGCCCGCGATGAAACGTCTAATCGCGGCCGGTGTACAGTTGCGGGCCTTTTCGCCCGAGATCATGGATGCGTCATTCAAGGCCACGAACGAAACTTATGCCGAGTTGGCGAATGCGAACCCGAGGTTCAAGAAGATTTTCGACAGCCTCATGGCCTTCCGCCAGGACAGTTATTCGTGGTGGCAAGTCGCCGAACTTTCCTTCGACCTGTTTCAGGTGAAGACCCTTGGCCGCTCTTGAAGAAGTCCAATAATAAATGCAACCGGGAGGAACGATCGCCTTGGTGCAAACATTGCCCGAAATGCCGGTAGCCGCAACCATACCACGCGACTACAATTTCGCCGCCGATGTCCTGCAAAGCAATCTTGCGGCGGGCAGAGCCAACAAGCCCGCCTATATCGACGCACGCGGTACGCATACCTATGGCCAGCTCGCCGACCGCGTGGCGCGTTTCGGTGCTGCGTTGCGCGGCCTTGGCATCAAACGCGAAGAGCGCGTGCTGATCGCGCTGCTCGACACCATCGACTGGCCGACCGCGTTTCTCGGGTGCCTAAAGGCCGGTATCATCGCGGTGCCGGTCAACACGCTGCTGACCGAAGATGACTACCGTTTCATGCTGGCCGACAGCCGCGCGAAATGCCTCGTCGTGTCGGAAGCGCTTTTTCCTCGGTTCGAAAAGCTCATAAAGCACAGTCCGGATCTCGAACACGTCATCGTGTCCGGTGACAATCCGCATGGGTACCGTTTGTTTGAAGATCTCATCGGCGCTGACGAGCCCGAGCCGTATACGGCGCCGACGACCTGCGACGATATTGCATTCTGGCTTTATACGTCGGGCTCGACCGGCAAGCCGAAGGGGGCGGTGCATGTGCATGCGAGCCTCAAACTCACGGCCGACCTCTATGGCACGCCGGTTGCCGGGCTCGAGGAGAGCGATGTCTGTTATTCGGTGGCGAAACTGTTTTTCGCCTATGGTCTCGGCAACGCGTTGACGTTTCCGCTCACTGTCGGCGCCACGACGGTGCTCAACGCGGAACGGCCAACCCCGGACGGCGTCGCGGCATTGCTGCGCAAGCATCCGATTACGACGTTCTTCGCCGTGCCGACCTTCTACGCTGCATTTCTTGCCAGCCCTAACGCGCCGCAGAAATCGGAGGTGAAAATCCGCCGCTGCATCTCCGCCGGGGAGGCATTGCCGGAAGAAATCGCACGGCGCTGGAAGGAGCGTTATGGCGTCGAGATTTCCGACGGACTCGGCACGACCGAGATGTTGCACATTTACCTCACCAACGCGCCGGGCGCGACCAAATACGGCACAACTGGCAGGCCGGTGCCGGGTTATGAGATCAAGCTTCTTGGCGACGACGGTCAGCCGGTCAAGAAAGGTGAGATGGGCGAGCTCTATGTGCGTGGGCCGACCAGCGCGATCATGTACTGGAATAACCGCGAGAAATCGCGCGCTACCTTTCAGGGTGAATGGACCCGTTCCGGAGACAAATATATCGAGGATACTGACGGCTACTATGTTTGTTGCGGACGGCAGGACGACATGCTCAAGGTTTCAGGCATGTATGTTTCGCCATTCGAGGTCGAGGCGGCGCTGTCTTCGCATCCCGACGTGCTGGAGGCAGCGGTGGTGGGCTGGAACGATGAGCAGAAGCTGATTAAACCGAAAGCTTTCGTGGTGCTTAAATCGCCGGAAAAAGCCAGCGATGCGCTGGTTCACGCGTTGCAAGACCACGTCAAGCAGAAGCTTGCACCTTACAAATATCCACGCTGGATCGAGTTTCGCAAAGAGCTGCCGAAGACCGCGACGGGCAAGATTCAGCGCTTCAAATTAAGGGCGGAAGGGAAGCAATAATGCCTCTCAGCTCGTCGTCCCCGCGAAAGCGGGGAACCATACGCTGTGCGCTTTCGATATGGTGCGGAGTATGGGTCCCGGGCCTCGCTTTGCTCGCCCGGGACGACAGCTAGCCATGTCTCTTCCAAACTCCGGCTTTCTCGACATCGGTGCGCAGCGGTTGGAATACCGCTTTGTCGGCCCTCGGCCCGGCGAGGCGCCAACCCTGGTGCTGCTGCACGAAGGCCTCGGCTGTGTCGGCCTGTGGGGCGATTTCCCCGACAAACTTTCCACTGCAACCGGCGTCGGCGTGTTCGTCTACTCGCGCGCGGGTTACGGCAAATCATCGGCGGTAAAATTGCCGCGGTCGCTTTCATACATGCATGACGAGGCGCGGGAGACGCTGCCGCGACTGCTCGACGCGATCGGGTTCGAACGCGGATTGCTCGTGGGGCACAGCGACGGTGCATCGATAGCCGCAATCTACGCCGGCAGCCATCAGGATCACCGCATTGGCGGTCTCGTGTTGATCGCGCCGCATTTCTTCACCGAAGATCCGGGGATCGCCGCGATCGTCGAGGCGAAAAAGGCTTACCAAACCGGCGATCTGCGCCCGCGGTTGTCGCGCTGGCACGCGGATGTCGACAACGCTTTTAAGGGCTGGAGCGATGCCTGGCTCGATCCGGAATTCCGCAAGTGGGATATCACCGAGTTTCTCGCCTATATCCGCGTGCCGGTGCTGATCGTGCAGGGCGAGGACGATCAGTACGGAACAATCAAGCAAATCGAAGTTGCGCAGCAGGAATGCTACTGCCCGGTCGAGGTTGCGCTGCTGCCGGGCGCACGGCATTCGCCACAGCGCGAGGCACCCGAGGCAACGCTTAAAGTAATTTCCGCGTTTGTGGGTCAGGTGCTGCTGGCGAATGCCTGGGTGAGGGCGGCGTAGCTCTTCCCGTCGTCCCCGCGAAAGCGGGGAGCCATAATCCGTATGCTATCGAGGAACTGCGGAGTATGGGTCCCGGGTCTCGCGCTTAGTGCTCGCCCGGGACGACAACCGAAAATCCTACTCTGCCGCCTGCTTTGCCGAAGCACCGTGTTGCGAGACGAGATAATCCATCGCCGCCTGCACGCCGCCTTTCTTGTGTGGAATATTTGCGAGCGCGAGCGCCATCTCGGTTGCAGCCAGTCCACCCAGCAGCATTGCGTCGTTGATATCGCCGAGATGACCAATACGGAACATCTTGCCGGCAAATCGGCCGAAGCTTGCACCATATGAAATGTTGAATTGCTCAAGCGCCAGCGCACGGAACGCATCGGCGTCATAGCCTTCCGGCAGCAGCACAGCGGTGATCGTTGGCGAATAATATTTCGGATCGCGGCAGATGATTTCGAGATTCCAAGCCTTGATTGCACGGCGTGTTGCTTCCGCAAGACGATCATGCCGCGCGAAGACGTTCTCGAGGCCTTCTTCGTGCAGCATTTCAATGCCGGTTGCGAGGCCGTGCAGCATCTGCGTGGCCGGCGTGTACGGGAAGAAGCCGATCTTGTTCATGGCGATCATCTCGTCCCACGCCCAGAATGATTTGGTGAGCTTGGATGTTTTGTTCGCCGCCAGCGCCTTGTCGCTCACCGCGTTGAACGACATGCCGGGAGGCAACATCAGACCTTTCTGCGCGCCGCCGACGGACACATCGACGCCCCATTCGTCATGCCGATAATCGGCCGAAGCCAGCGAGGAAATAGTGTCCACCATCAACAGCGCCGGATGACCAGCATTGTCGATCGCCTTGCGAATCTCCGCAACGGGCGACAGGCAGCCGGTCGAAGTTTCGTTGTGCAGGAAGCAGACCGCCTTGATTTCCTTGCCCTTGTCTTCACGCAGGCGCGCTTCTATCGCAGCCGGGTCGGCGCCGATGCGCCAGTCGGTAGCGATGAATTCGGGAACGAGGCCGAGCTTCTCGGCCATCTTCTTCCACAGCGTGGCGAACTGGCCGGTCTCCACCATCAGCACCTTGTCGCCGGGCGACAGCGTGTTGACGAGCGCGGCTTCCCAGGCGCCGGTTCCCGTCGCGGTGTAGATGATGACCGGTTTCGTCGTCTTGAATATCGTCTTGATGCCGTCGAGGCATTTTTTGGCAAGGCGCGCGAATTCGGGTCCGCGGTGGTCGATGATGGGCGTGTCCATCGCGCGCAAAACGCGGTCCGGGAGCGGCGAGGGGCCCGGGATGTGAAGAAAATGGCGCCCGATCGCACGCGAGGAATTTTTAGCCATAGGCAGTCCGCTCCTGAACGGCAGCTTTTAAGGGATTTTCGTGGCTTCACCACGAGCGCGTTCCCGGCCGGGGAGCAACGCTTGTGGCGTTGAACTATGAATGTAACATTGCGGTCAAGCGGTTTTCCGCAAAGGCGAACTAGACCTTATGCATAGGCTTAGTGCAGCCCAAAAAGGATAAGAAACGTGGCGGTAGTCATGCCCGGTCTGGAGCGGCGGCTGAGGGCGGAATTGACCGGCGAGGTTCAATTCGACCGGTTCACACGCGGTCGCTACGCTACCGATGCCTCCCACTACCAAGTGATGCCAATAGGCGTGGTTGCGCCGCGCACGATCGAAGAAGCCGATCGGGCGATTTCCATTGCGCGCAGCGAAGACGCCACCGTCCTGGCTCGCGGGGGCGGAACGTCGCAGGCCGGGCAGACCGTCGGCAAATCGCTGGTCGTCGATTGCTCGAAATATCTGACACGCATTCTCGACCTTGACGTCAAGCGCGCCCGCTGCACGGTCGAACCCGGCATCGTCCTCGACGATCTTAACCGCCAGCTCAAGCCGCACGGGTTGTGGTTTCCGGTCGACATCTCGACATCCTCGCGCGCGACCATCGGTGGCATGGCGGGCAACAATTCCTGCGGTGGCCGCTCGATGCGCTATGGCACCATGCGCGACAATGTAATCGCAATTGAGGCGCTGCTGGCGGACGGCACGTTGGCGCATTTCGGCAGTATCGGGGGCAATCTCAAGGATGTGCCGGCACCGTTGCGGCCCCTCGCGAAAGATCTGCTCGCCATTGGCGCGCGCGAGGCGCAGGAGATTGCCGTGCGTTTTCCGAAAGTTCAGCGGCGCGTCGGCGGTTACAATCTCGACGCGCTGGTTCCGGGCAGAAACGACATCAATCTTGCGCATGTGCTGGTCGGCGGCGAGGGAACGCTCGCCTTTTCCACACGCATTGAACTGAGGCTTTCGCCGTTGCTTGGCCGTCGCGCAGTTGGCGCCTGTCATTTTGGAAGCTTCCGTGAGGCAATGAACTCGGCTCAACATATCGTTCGGCTGAGGCCGATCGCGGTCGAGCTTATCGACCGCACCATGATCGAACTGGCCCGGCAGATTCCGATCTTCCGACCGACACTCGAAAAATTCGTGCGCGAAATGCCGGAGGCCATCCTGCTGGTCGAATTCGGCGAGGATGACCATGAGATCAATCTGCGCATGCTCCAGCAGCTGAAGGAACTGATGGGCGATCTCGGTTTTGCCTGGGAAAAGAGCGGCGCGAAGTGGGGCGGTGTAGTCGAAGTGCTCAATCCCGATCTTCAGGCCGCAATTACGGATGTGCGCACGAGTGGTCTTAATATCATGATGTCGATGAAGGAGGAGGGCAAACCGGTCTCCTTCGTCGAGGATTGTGCTGTGCCGCTCGAGCATCTGGCTGAGTACACCTCGCGTCTTACGGCGATTTTCGAAAAGCACGGCACACGCGGTACCTGGTATGCGCATGCGGGCTCCGGTTGTCTGCATGTGCGCCCGGTCCTGAATCTGCGGCAAGAGAAAGACGTACATGCCATGCGCGAGATCGCCGAAGAGGCTTTCGCCATGGTGCGAGAATATAAGGGTTCGCATTCCGGCGAGCATGGCGACGGACTCGTGCGTTCGGAGTTTAACGAACCGATGTTTGGCGCACGCCTTGCGCGGGCCTTTGAGGAAGTAAAGGACAGATTCGATCCCAACGGCTTTTACAATCCGGGCAAAGTGGTGCGGCCGCCCAAATTCGATGACCGCAGCCTGTTCCGATATGCGCCCGATTACCACAGCGAGCCGATCAAGATGCGGCTCGATTGGTCGGCCTATCCGGGAGCTGGCGGAGGTTTTCAGGGCGCTGTCGAGATGTGCAACAACAACGGCGCCTGCCGCAAGTTGACGGGCGGCGTGATGTGTCCGAGCTATCGAGTGACTCGTGACGAGCGCGATGTCACGCGCGGCCGCGCCAATACGCTCCGACTCGCGATTACCGGACAATTGGGAGCAGCTGCTTTCGTCTCGGATGATATGGCCGAAACAATGAAGCTTTGCGTTTCCTGCAAGGCCTGCCGCCGCGAATGCCCGACCAGCGTCGACATGGCGCGCATGAAGATCGAAGTGCAGGCCGCGCGGGCGGCGAAGTATGAACTCTCGTTGCACGACAAGCTTGTGGGGTTTCTGCCCCACTACGCGCCCCATGCCGCTCGTTGGCATCGGTTGTTAAACTTACGGGACCGCATCACCGTCCTGCGCAAAGCTTCGCAGCTGGTTGCCGGATTTTCCTCTCGCCGCAGCCTGCCGAAATGGCGCACGGACACCTACCGCGACCGGTCCGACTGGCGCTACACGACGGCAGAGCAGAACGCGGCGGCGCGGGAAGTGGTGCTGTTCGCCGACACATTCAACCGCTATTTCGAACGCGAAAACCTGGATGACGCATCGAACGTGCTCGTAGCCGGTGGCTATCGCGTCTACGCGCCGCTGCCGACAGAATCAAACGGTCGGCCGCTGTGCTGCGGACGCACTTTCCTCGCTGTCGGTCTGGTCGATGAAGCGCGGCACGAGATGCAGCGCACATTGGATTCACTCGCACCCTATGTCGCCCGCGGGCTGCCGGTCGTTGGCCTCGAACCGAGCTGCCTCTTGACCTTCCGCGACGAACTGCCGGCTCTTTTCAAGGGAGAGGCGGTGGACGCTTTGGCTGCGAACGCGCTCCTGTTCGAGGAATTCATTGCGCGAGAACACAAGCGGGGCGATCTGAATTTGCCACTCGGTCCATTACCAAAAAAGGTGCTGCTGCATGGCCATTGTCACCAGAAGGCATTCGACGCCATGGGCGCGGTCGAAAGCACGCTCCGGCTAATTCCGCAGCTTTCGGTCGAGACGATCGAGTCGAGTTGTTGCGGCATGGCCGGAAGCTTTGGCTACAACGCAGCGACCATCGACGTTTCGCGCAAGATGGGCGAACTATCACTGCTGCCCGCGGTGCGCAGGGCCGATCCCGACGCGCTGATCGTGGCGGATGGCACGTCGTGCCGGCACCAAATTTACGACGGAAGCGAACGGGAAGCCGCCCACGTTGCGCGAGTGCTTAAAATGAGTCTCGAAGCGGTACAATAACATTGACGGTCGAGAGGTTAGTCCCATGTCGGACGAGCTCTTTCCGACGTCGCTCGTCGGCTCCTATCCGCAGCCGGATTGGCTGATCGACCGCGCGCGGCTGTCGAAGATGGTGCCCCGCGTTCGGATGGACGATCTCTGGCTGGTCGACCCGAAAGCGCTGGAAGCCAAACAGGATGAGGCGACGCTCCTTGCCATTCAGGATCAAGAGCGTGCCGGCCTCGATATCATCAGCGATGGCGAACAGCGGCGAGAGAGCTACTCGAACCGTTTTGCCACGGCGCTCGAGGGGATTGATACGGAAAATCCCGGTTCGACGCTCAATCGCAGCGGCAAGCCAATTCCCGTTCCGCGTGTCACCGGCAAAATTCTCCGGAAATTTCCGGTCGAGCTGCGCGACCTGCAATTCCTGCGCGCGAATACAAAGAAGACCGTCAAAATAACGGTGCCCGGCCCGTTTACAATGTCGAAGCAGGCGCAGAACGAATTCTACAAAACCGATGAGTCCATGGCGCTCGACTATGCGGCTGCAGTGAACGAAGAGATCAAGGACCTGTTTGCAGCCGGCGCTGACATTGTGCAAATCGATGAACCGTGGATGCAGCAACATCCCGAGAAAGCGCGCGAATATGGTTTGAAGGCCCTTGATCGTGCACTCGACGGCGTCAGCGGAACGGTCGCGGTGCATTTGTGCTTCGGCTATGCCGCGGTCGTCCATGACAAGCCGACTGGCTATTCGTTTCTGGCCGAATTGGAAGCTTCGAAAGCCGCGCAGATCTCAATCGAGGCGGCCCAGCCAAAGCTTGATCTTGAGGTTCTCGGAAAGCTGCCATCGAAGACGATCATTCTCGGTGTGATCGATCTTTCCGACATGAGCGTGGAGACACCGGATATCGTCGCCGCCCGCATCCGTAAAGCGCTGCCATACGCTCCCGCCAAACGGATTGTGATTGCGCCCGATTGCGGCATGAAATATCTGCCGCGAGAGGTGGCATTCGGTAAAATGCAGGCGATGGTGCAGGGTGCAGATATCGTGCGCCGGGAGCATCGCAGCAATTAGCCCGACTGCGGCTTGAACTTCGGCCCAATACCCGCACAATGGCGCCAAATAACAAGGACGGCACGGTCCACGAGGATGGAACCGCTGTGTCCAACGAAGGGAGGAGACCATGAAACGCTTCTTTATTGCCGGCACAGCGCTTGCGGCTATTGCGGGGGCGACCGCACCGGCCATTGCTTGGGAGCCGACCAAGCCCGTCGAAATCGTGGTGGCTGCGGGCGCTGGTGGCGCGTCCGATCAAATGGCGCGCATGATCCAGGCCGCCATCCAGAAACACAATTTGATGAAGCAACCGATGGTCGTGTCACTCAAGGGCGGTGCGTCCGGCGCCGAAGCCCTGATGTACATGAAATCGAGCGATGGCGATCCGAACAAAGTGCTGATCGCCTATTCGCTGATCTATATGTTGCCGCTATCTGCGAAGATTCCATTCAACTGGCGCGAGCTGACGCCAGTGTCTGTGATCGCGATGGATCAGTTCGTGCTGTGGGACAACACCACGCTGCCCTACAAAAACGTGAAAGAGTTTGTCGACGCCGCAAAAGCCGCCCCGCAGCCATTCAAGATGGGCGGCACCGGCTCCAAACGCGAAGACCACATCCTGACAGTGTTCATGGAAAAAAAGACAGGCGCGAAGTTCGCCTACCTGCCCTACAAGTCGGGCGGCGAGGCGGCGACCCAGCTGGTTGGCAATCACACCGCGTCAAACGTCAACAACCCGTCGGAAAATCTCGAAGTGTGGCGCGCGGGCCAGGTGCGTGCCCTGTGCGTATTCGACAAGGAGCGGATCTCGTACAAGGCGAAGGTGACGGACACCCAGGCGTGGAGCGACATCCCGACCTGCAAGGAGGAAGGGCTCGATGTGCAGTACCTGATGCTGCGCGCCATGTTCCTGCCAGGCAAGGTCACGCCCGAGCAGACGGCGTTCTTTGTCGATCTGTTCAAGAAAGTGTCGGAGACGCCGGAATATAAAGACTACATGGAAAAGCAGGCGCTCAAGCCGATTTTTCTGACCGGCAAGGACATGATCAAATTTCTCGAGGAAGACGACAAGTTGAACTCGAGCCTCATGGAAGAAGCCGGCTTCGTCGCGAAGTGAGCATACCTCATCCGGTCATGCCCCGCGAAAGCGGGGCATCCGGAGTTACTGGATCATCCGCTTTTGCGGATGATGGCGGGCAAGGTTGTTTGAAGGCATGGCAAGCGATCGAGGGCTGAGTGTCAGAATCGGATACTGAAATCGTCGTCGAAGACCCTGATGCGCCGGCTGAAGAATCGCCGGCGGTTACTTCAACGCGGACCGCAGAAACGTTCGTTTACGTCTTGTTGACAGCCCTTGCCGCGTTGCTCGGCTTCGACAACTGGCGCACCGGAATGGGTTGGGAAGCGGAAGGTCCGCAGGCCGGCTATTTTCCGTTTTATTTGTCAGTCATTCTGGCCGCGGCCAGTGTTTATGGGCTGGTTTCGATTTTCCTGAGCCGGATGGACGAAGGTAAGACGTTCGTCACGCGCGATCAGCTTCGGCGCGTGATGCAGGTGTTTGTTCCAACGTTTCTGTTCTGCCTGCTGACACAGTGGCTCGGGCTCTATGTGGCGAGCTTCCTGCTGATCGCGGGCTTTATGTGGTTCGTGGGGCGTATCGCACCGTGGAAGTCGCTGCTGACGGCCCTGGTTTTCTCGCTCGCCATGTTCATCACCTTTGACATCGCATTCGACGTCATCATGCCCAAGGGCCCGCTCGAAGCCCTGTTTGGATACTAGGTCCGATGGAAGCCTTCACGCTGCTCCTTCAGGGCTTCGCCGTCCTGCTGACCTGGAAGACGCTCTCATTGATGATGGTCGGGTTGGTGCTGGGCATCTTCGTTGGCGTGCTGCCGGGACTCGGCGGACCGAACGGCGTCGCGATCTTGCTGCCGTTGACATTCACGATGGACCCGACCTCGGCCATCGTCATGCTGTCCTGTATCTATTGGGGCGCGCTGTTCGGCGGTGCCATTACCTCCATCCTTTTCAATATTCCCGGCGAAGCCTGGTCGGTAGCGACGACCTTCGACGGTTACCCGATGGCGCAGCAAGGCAAGGCGGCGGAAGCGCTCACCGCGGCGTTTACCTCGTCCTTCATTGGTTCACTGTTCGCCGTTCTGCTCATTACCTTTCTGGCGCCCGGCATTGCCTCATTCGCCCTCCGATTCGGTCCACCCGAATTCTTTGCCGTCTACCTGTTGACCTTTTGCTCATTCGTCGGGCTGGGCCGAGAAGCGAAGCACAAGACGATCATCTCAATGGCTCTCGGTCTGTTGCTCGCCGGCGTTGGCATGGACACCGTGTCCGGGCAATTGCGCATGACTTTCGGATTTAGCGACCTCTTGCGTGGTATCAACTTTCTGGTGGCGGTGATCGGCCTGTTCGGCATCAGCGAAATCCTGCTCACCATGGAAGAGAGACTCGCGCTGCGCGGTCACGCGGCGCGGATCAGCCTACGCGTGCTCTTGAGCGTGTGGAAGGATTTGCCACGCTACTGGGTGACCCTGCTCCGCTCGTCGGTGATCGGTGCGTGGCTCGGTATCACACCGGGCGGCGCAATTGCCGCATCGTTCATGGGCTACAATCTTGCCAAGCGTTTCGCCAAGGACTCCGACAGCTTTGGCAAGGGCCGCATTGAAGGCGTGTTTGCTCCGGAAACTGCGGCGCATGCATCCGGCACGGCTGCGTTGCTCCCGATGCTGGCACTGGGAATTCCGGGTTCCGGTACGGCCGCCATCCTGCTCGGCGGACTGATGGTGTGGGGCCTCAATCCCGGCCCGCTGCTGTTTGTCGAACACAAGGACTTTGTCTGGGGTCTTATCGCTTCGATGTATCTCGGCAATATCGTGGGCCTGGTGATGGTACTCACCACCGTGCCCGTTTTTGCCGCGGTTCTGCGCGTGCCGTTCGCCGCCATTGCGCCGATGATCGTGGTGTCCTGCGCGATCGGCGCTTACGCCATCCAGAATGCAATGTTTGACATCTGGTTGATGTTGCTATTTGGCATCGTCGGCTATGTATTCAAGAAGATTGGAATTCCACTGGCGCCGTTCACGCTCGCGCTGGTGCTGGGCAGCCGCGCAGAAGACGCCTTCCGCCTGGCGATGATCGGATCCGGCGGCGACCTGCGGGTGTTTTGGGCGAATCCACTGGTCGGCTCCATAACCACGCTCGCCATTCTGCTGCTGTTCTGGTCGCCGATCGTCAAATTCGTCGGCCGAATTGGTGGATTGGTCCAGCCGGCAAAACGGACAAGCTGATCCGCTGGGCTGCTATTCCGCCGGACCGGGCTGCGGCACCTGGCTGCGGCGCGCCGGCGCGGTTCGCCGCACCGTGGGCATCGCCAGCCGCGCCAATGTCGGAATGACAAGAAGGCTGCATATCGGCGAGAGCAGCATGCCGCCAACGATCACGCAGGCAAGCGGTTGCTGAACCTGCGAGCCGATGCCGGTGGAGATTGCGGCCGGCACCAGGCCGATGCACGCGGAAAGGCCGGTCATGAAGATCTGGCGCATCCGCGCTTTCGCGGCACCGATGATAGATTCGTCCTTACCAAACCCTTCATCCAACCGGCGCCGGATGTAAGAGACGAGCAAAATGCCGTCCATTGCAGACACGCCGAACAGGGAAATAAATCCGACCGCAGCCGAAACACTGGCGTTCAGGCCGAAGAAATATAGCCCGAGAATTCCACCGCAGGCGGCGAACGGAATACCGGACAAGGCCAGCAAACTATCGCGCACGGAATTGAACAGGCTGTAAAGCAGCATCATGATCAGCAGAAGGCTAAGTGGAATGATGACGGCGAGCCGCTTTTTGGCTTCGACCAGGGCGCCGAATTCGCCCGACCATTCCATCCGGTAGCCTTCCTTCAGTTCCACATTTTTCGCGATGCGCCGCTGCGCGTCGGCGACGGTCGATCCGAGATCGCGGCCGCGCACGCTGTATTTAATCGGGACGAAACGTTCGGTGTTCTGCCGGTAGATATAGGCCGCGCCGGTCTCCAGCCGCACCTCGGCGACATCTCCAAGCGCAATATAGGCCGTCGGCGATTTCGGATCGGAATTTGGCAGGGCGACCGGGACCGAGCGGATGGCGTCGATATTGTCGCGATACTGCGGCGCCAGCCGAACCGTCAGCGGGAAATTCATCTCGCCGTCGTAAACGCGGGTCACTTCCTGTCCGCCAATAGCCGCCTGAACAACGGTGTTCATATCGCTGACGGTGATGCCGTAGCGGGCCGCCTTGGCGCGGTCGACCTGGATGACCAGGTTAGGCTGACCAAGCAGATTAAATGCGCCCGCGTCGGCGACGCCCGGCACTTTCGACAGTTCCTCCTGGACCAGCTTCGATAGACGCTCGAGTTCAGCCAGATCGCGGCCGAAGATCTTGACCGAATTCTCGCCTTTTACACCGGACACGGCCTCTTCAATGTTGTCCTGGATATATTGCGAGAAGTTGAAGTCGATGCCGATAAACTCGCTTTCCAGCCGCTTCGCCATTTCCCTTACGAGCTTTGGTTTGGTGAGGCCGTTGGGCCATTCCTCAAACGGCTTAAGGGGTACGAAAAATTCGGCGACGAATGATCCATCCGGATCAGTGGCATCTTCGCCACGGCCTTGTTCGGAGACGACAGTACGTACAGGAGGATAGCTGGCGATCACGCTGCGGATCCTGTCCACGGTGTCCCGGCCGGCGTCGAGGGTGATCGTCGGCGGAAGCAAAGCGCGAATCCAGAGGTTACCCTCTTCCAGCTTGGGCAGAAATTCGGTGCCGAGCCGCATGCCGAGGCCGCCACAGACCACGAGGAACGCGGCGGCTATCATCGCCGCGATGCGTGCATTTTTTACTGCAAGAATGAGGACCGGCTCGTAAATGCTGCGGATGCCACGAACGATAACCGTTTCAACCTCGGTAACTCGTTCGGGCAACAACAGCGACGACATCACGGGGGTTACCGTGAAGGTCGCGATCACCGCACCGAGCAAAGCGTAGGCGTAAGTCCGCGACATCGGCCCGAAAATCTGGCCTTCGACGCCTTGCATGGTGAAAAGCGGAATGAACGCGGCGATAGTGATGACGACGGAAAAGAAGATAGGTTTGTCTACCTCAACGGCGGCTGTGAGGATTCGATGCAGCCGATCGCTACGGCTTGCGTCACGTACGGTGTGATGCGCGAGATGGCGGAAGATATTTTCCACCATGATGACGGTGCCGTCGACGATGATACCAAGATCGATCGCGCCAACCGACAAAAGATTGGCCGAATCCCCCCGCAAAACCGTAATGATAACCGCGAGTAACAGCGCCACCGGAATGGTCGCCGAGACGATCAACGCGCAACGCAAATTGCCGAGAAATGCCCACTGAATGAGAAAGATCAGGGCAATGCCAAACAACATATTATGCATCACCGTTCGCACGGTGATCGCGACCAGGTCGCCGCGATCGTAGTACGGCTCGATTTTAACGCCGGGTGGCAGGCTGCCGTCGGTATTGATGCGCTCGATGGCCGCCCGCACCCGGGTCACCACGTCCATGGTGCGCTCGAGTTTCTGCATCAGTACGATGCCGAACAGGATGTCGTCCTGATTGTCGCGACCGGCAATGCCCAGGCGCGGCGTAAAGCCAATCTGATTGTGCGCGATATCAGACAGCACGACAGGCAATCCGCCCTGCTGGCTCACTACGATATTGTTGATATCGCTGATCGAGCCGAGCGCGCCGACGCCGCGAACGTTAACGGATTGCTCGCCCACGGCAATGGTGCGCCCGCCAACGTTGGCGTTGCTGGTCGAAATCGCATTGATAATCTGCGGCAATGTCAGCCCGTAGGCCCGCATTCGATCGAGGTCGATTTCGGCCTGGTATTCCTTTGTTTTGCCGCCGAGCGGCGAAATATCGGCGACGCCGGGGACGATGCGCAATTTGCGCTCAACCACCCAATCCTGGATTGTCTTGAGCTGGATCAGGTCCATGCCCGGCGGACCTTTGAGCTGGTAACGCAGGATTTCGCTGATGCCACCGGCTGGAGAAATCACCGGCGTTACCGTACTGGGCAGCGTCGCGTCCTTCAGACGGTTGGTGACCTGCTGGCGCACAAAATTGTAGTCACGGCCGTATTCAAATTGTAGGCGAACGAAGCCGAGTGCGAATACCGTGTTCGAGCGGATGTAGGTAAGGCCGGGTGTGCTGGCGACCGCGATTTCCAGCGGAATGGTAACATAACGTTCGACTTCCTCGGGCGACTGGCCCGGATACTGCGCGATGATTTCAATAATTGGCGGCGCGGGGTCCGGATAGGCCTCGACATTGAGTACCGTAAAGGCGGCAACGCCGACCGCGATAAAGGCCGCAAACGCGACAAGCGCGAGCGGCCGCCGCGAAAGACAGAACGACATCAGACTACGCAACATGGACGCTTCAACTTCCCGCCGCGGCGCGATCGACGAACAAGCTGCCTTTGCTCACGACGGCTTCGCCGGGGCGTAAACCCTCGAGGATCTGGATCATCTGCCCGTTTGACAGTCCGGTCTTTATATTGCGCCGCTCGACCGATTTGTCGTCACGCGCGACCCAAACATGCGCGGTTTTGCCGTCATAGATGATCGCGTCTTGTGGCACCGCGAGGGAGTTGTCTCCTTCGCCGGTAAGAATTGTTACGCTTGCGAACATCTCTGGCCGAAGCAACTGCCGCGAATTGTCGATTGTTGCCCGCACCAGAAGGCGGCGGGTTCCGGTATCGAGCGACGTCGCAACAAAGGAAATGTTTGCCGGGAATACGCGGTTTGGATACGCGAGAACGGTAAAATGGACAGCCTGTCCGACATGGACGCTCGGCGCGTCAGATTCACGCACATATGCGACCAACCATACAGTAGACAGATCGCCGATAATGAAGGTCGGGTCGCTTGCGCTGGTGTTCTGGGACGAGGTGTTGACATATTGCCCGGGACCGACCTTGCGCTGAATCACGGTGCCGCCGATGGGTGAATAGATCGTCATCTGCGGGCTGACGGCGCCAGTGTCACTGAATTTGGTGATCTCTTCGTCGGTCATGCCGAGGATGCGCAAGCGGTTGCGTGTCACTTCGAGTGAAGTTTGAGCCGAGCGCACGTCGTTTTCAGCCGCGCGAGTAGTGGCTTGCGCGGTTTGAAGATCGCGCAGAGGACCGGCTCGCGAGTCATAAAGCGTCTTGTTTTGTTGTTCGACGATCTTGGCGAGCTCGAGCGCTGACTTGGCCTTGTTCAAGTTGGAGATCGCAGTGATAAAATCATTCTGCGTCTGGACCATGTCCGGTGCCTCAACCGTGAAAAGCGGTTGGCCGGCCTTCACTGTGTCGCCGGGCTTGGCAAGCAATTTTATCACTCGACCCGAATACGGCGAGAACACAAGCGTCGAGCGGTCTTCATCGACGGCGATCTTTCCCTCGGTCAAATGCTCGGTGCGGAACACGACGTCAGTGACGGGCAAAATCGTCAGCGATGCCCATTGCTTCGGCGTCGGATAATACAGCGCGCCTTCGCGGTGACCCTGGCTTGATTCCGTCTCAGCAGCAGCCCTGCTTGCGTCCGGCGCATGGGTCGTCGCGGCCACCGCAAGCCAGGTACAAAAGATCAATAAGGCCGCAGCGATCACGCCATTGCGCGTGGTTGCGTACGGCCGCAGATTGAACTGCGTCATAAAGGTCCCGACAAGCCGCTCCAAGAAACGTCCTCGTAATGCCCCCCATACGTGCCAGCGTTATAATGAATTCAATGAATGATGCGGCATTACCGCGATATAAACATTTTACGTAGTTAAAGGCCGGAGATCAGCCATTTGCCCCGACGACGGCTGCTCGCGTTGTTTGAGGCGCTGGATTCTGCTTTTGCGGCACTTTTTCTTATGAATTGCAACATGCCCGTGAGAAACTATGCTTGGCAGCCCAAATGCTTTTGACGGATCTTCGGTCGGCCTCCTAAGCGTCGAGTCTCCTTCCAGTCGAGCGTAGTCAGGCGCATTGGTGCGGTGCGAAAAGGCATTGCAATAGCGATGAATTTTACTGGTCTGCCCATTCGTTGTGCGGTGCTTGGGGTCGCGCTCGTTGCGGGCACGCCCCCTGCGAGTAGCCAACAAACGCCGAGCGATATGGGCATCACCGAGCCCTCAATCGCCACAAGCCTTCCGCAGAACGGCGATGCTTCCGGCAACCGGAAGTGGTTGTACGACCACGGCATTACGTACAGTCTGATCTATACCAACGATATACTCAGCAATCTGTCCGGCGGCATCCGGCGGGGCACGATCGAGCAGGGCAAGCTCGAAGGGCAGTTGTATGTCGATCTCGGAAAGCTCGCTGGCTGGAAAGACTGGACGTTCTACACCAACGCCTTCGGGATTTATAACGATGGCCGTATCCGCCGCGATTACGTCGGCGGCATGAACACGATCGCTGCGATCGAAGCCACACCAACCATACGCCTTTCGGAATTGTGGCTCGAACGCTGGATTGGTCCGGTGAGCATCAGATTTGGACAGCTTGCCGCCGACGCCGAATTTTTTTATAGCGATCTCAGTCAGATATTCCTGCAAAGCGATTGGCCGACGATCGGGGCAGTGAACTTGCCGGGCGGCGGGCCCGCCTATCCGTTGTCGGCGGTTGGAGCGCGCATCAAGTACGAGCTTCCAAAAGACGCTTCGTTGTTGTTTGCAATTTTCAACGGCGATCCGGCGCCGCCCTGTCCGAATGCCGATCCAGATACCTGTAATCGTTATGGACTTAATTTTCGTCTCAGCGATCCGGCCTTCATGATGGGCGAATTTCAGTGGAGACGAAACCGCGGAAAAGATGACACTGAGCTTGCTACGACCTTGAAGATCGGCGGTTGGAGTCATCTCGGCCAATTTGCCGACCAGCAGTTCACCAACAATGGTATGCTGTTGGCCAATCCGGCGAGTAACGGCATGCCACTCATGCATCGTGGCAACTATGGCATTTACGGTGTAATCGATCAGCAGCTCTACCGGCCGCCAGGCGGCAGCGCAGATACCGGAATTTCCATATTTAATCGCTCCGCGATCAGCCCGTCGGACCGCAATCTGGTCAACGTCGAGATCGATGCTGGGATAGTCTTTGCCGGAATGATCCCGCAACGGCCCGACGATACCTTCGGCGCGAGTGTGATCTATTCGCGTTTTTCGAACAGCGTTCGTGCTTTCGATCAGGAGCAGATCAACTTCGGTACACTGGCTACTCCACCGCGCGACTATGAAATGAATCTCGAGCTCACTTACGTAGCGCAGATCATCAAAGGCTGGACCATCCAGCCGGTGTATACTTATATCTGGCATCCGAGTGGCACAGGGATCAGGTATCCTGACGCGCAAGTCGTGGGCGTGCGATCGGTCATCCGATATTGAAAGCAGACCCGCCCGGACGGGGACATGACCGGGCGGGTCGTCTCGATCGGCGCGAGGATGGACGGGGCAGGCGCCGATCCAAGCGCGGAAAATCAGTAATCGCAGACCCGAATGACGCGGATATTGCCCCAGCGGTCGTAACGCTCGACCAGGCGGCAATATCCGGGAGTGACATAAACAGGGCTCGCATAGCCGTTGGAAACGGCTGCTGCGCCGATCAGCGCGCCGGCAGCGATGCCGATGCCGACGCCCGTGCCCCAATGCGAATGAGCCTGGGCGGAGGAGCTGGTGGTGGCGAGGCTGCCCGCCAGTGTGAGCGCGGTAAGTATGGCTGCGGTGATCCTGGACTTGGTCATGATGGTCTCCAGTCGGTTAAATTTCGGGCGACCTGTATTGGCCGCGATATGCATGGGTCGCGCGGGCTCTGGAAAAGGTTCAAATAGGTTGCGGCGGTTAGTTGCCGCGCGCTGCGGCACCGTGACAAAGTGAGAAAATGTTCAGAATCCCGGTATTTTTAGTGGTTTTCGCCGTTGGCGCGGCAGCGCAGGCCCAGCAGCTCGACAAAGTGCGTTTTGGCACCAATTGGGCGGCAGAAGCCGAACACGGCGGCTTTTACCAGGCGCTCGCCGATGGCACCTACAAGAAGTACGGGCTCGATGTGACCATCGTGCCGGGCGGCCCGAATGTGAACAATCGCATCCTGCTTCCCGTCGGCAAGCTCGACTTCTTTATGAGCGCCAACTCACTGCAATCTTTCGACGCAGTCGCGCAGAATATTCCAACCGTTGCGGTCGCCGCGAGCTTCCAGAAAGATCCGCAAGTATTCGTCGCGCATCCGGATGTGACGAAGTTCGAGCATCTGAAGACGCGTACGCTGTTCGTATCCAAGGAAGGCATGGCGAGCTATTTCCAGTGGCTGAAAGCCGATTTCGGTTTCAACGAATCGAAAGTGAAGCCTTACACCTTTAATGCGCAGCCGTTTCTTGTCGACAAGAACTCGGCAATGCAGGGCTATGCCACGTCGGAGCCGTTCGCGGTCGAACGTGAGGGCAAATTCAAACCGGCGGTGTTTCTGCTCGCTGACTATGGCTTCGATGCTTATTCGACGTTGATCGAGACACGGCACGACTTGGTGGAGAAGCGGCCTGATCTTGTACAACGGTTTGTCGATGCGTCAGCGATCGGCTGGTATCACTATATTTATGGCGATAGCCGGCAAGGAAATGAACTCATCAAGAAGCAGAATCCGGAAATGACCGATGCATTGTTGTCGTATTCAATCGAGAAAATGAAAGAATACGGCATCGTCGATTCGGGCGACTCTGTTAAGCTTGGAATCGGCGCCATGACCGAAGGTCACTGGAAAAGCTTTTTCGACAAGATGGTGCGCGCCGGCGTGGTCAAGCCGAACATCGACTACAAGCGCGCCTATACTTTGCAATTCGTCAACAAGGGTGTTGGCGTCGATCTGCGACCGAGATGAGCGCGCCGGGCCAGACCATCGTTTCGCTCTGCCACGTCGGAAAGACATTCGATCGCGGTACCGTGGCACTCGACGGATTTGATTTCGAAGTACGCAATGGTGAGTTCGTTTCGTTGCTAGGCCCTTCGGGCTGCGGCAAGTCGACCGCGCTTCGTATTATCGCAGGCCTGAGTGCGGCATCCGCAGGCGCGGTCGAATGGCCGAACGGAATGGGCCGGATCGGCTTTGTATTCCAGGAGCCGACGCTGATGCCTTGGGCCAATGTTGCCGCCAACGTGCAGCTTCCGCTGACACTCGCCCGCGCGGATATAACGTCGTCGCATATGAAAGTCACGCAGTCGCTGGAACGGGTCGGGTTAGCGAATTTCGCCGAGGCGTTTCCCCGCGAGCTTTCGGGCGGCATGAAAATGCGTACTTCAATCGCACGTGCGCTCGTGACGGAGCCGCAGTTGCTGCTGATGGATGAACCCTTCGCCGCCCTCGACGAGATCACTCGCTTCAAGCTCAACAACGATCTGCTGGCGGTGTGGCGGGAGCTGCGCCGCACGGTGGTCTTCGTGACCCATTCGGTCTTCGAGTCGGTCTATCTATCGCAGCGTATCGTGGTGATGACGCCTCGGCCGGGTCGAGTTTTTAAGGAACTCGCCATCGATGCGCCATATCCACGCGACGAGCAGTTCCGAACTTCGCCCGAGTATGCCGGCTTCTGCCGGCAAGTGGCCGAAACGCTCGGCAAGGCGATGGCGGCCGGAGATGCGCCATGAGTGACCGCATCTTGCGCATCGCCTTGCCAATCCTGGTGCTCGCGATCGGCCTGCTGATTTGGCATCTGGTCATTCAAATCTTCGCAATTCCGCCGTTCGTGCTGCCGAGTCCGGGAATCGTATTGGCGACACTGGTTGCGGATGGCAGCCTCCTCTGGAATTCGCTGCTGGTAACGCTGGGCATCACCTTCGAAGGCTTTTTGCTTGCGGCGGTCGGCGGCATTGGTTTTGCGATTCTATTCAACCAGTTGCGGCTGGTCGAATATTCGCTCTACCCGTACGCCGTTATCCTCCAGGTGACGCCGATCGTGGCTGTTGCGCCACTTTTGCTGATTTATCTCCCGCAACACTTGGCCGTTTTGGCATGCGCCTGGATTGTTGCTTTTTTTCCGGTTCTCGCCAACACGACGCTTGGCCTGAATTCGGTCGACCACAATCTTCTGTCGCTGTTCGAGCTATACAAGGCGTCGCGCTGGCAAGTGCTGTGGAATTTGAAATTGCCGTCAGCGCTACCACAAATGCTTGCCGGCTTGCGCATTGCCGGCGGGTTGTCGCTGATCGGCGCGGTGGTTGCCGAGATTGCCGCCGGATCAGCCGGCGCGGGCTCTGGGTTGGCCTATCGTATTGCTGAATCCGGGTACCGTCTCAATATCCCGCGCATGTTTGCAGCCTTGCTGCTGCTGTCGCTGGCCGGTGTTGCAATCTTTTTCACGCTGTCGGCGATCTCACATCTATTGCTTCGCCGTTGGCATGAAAGCGCGATAGCGCGCGAACGCTAAATTAGGTCCCAAGGGGCCACTGCACGAAAACACCGAGAGCAGCCATCGCAATTACCACCTCAATGAGGCTGCGGTGCAATCCGAAAGCCAGCACAGCGGCGATTGCCGCCAGCGCAGTCGCGCGCAAATCAAGGGCAAGCGGATCGAAGGCATACCAGCGCAATGGGCCGGCATGCATTTCGGTTACTTTCCCGAATAGCACGTGCAGTGCAAACCACACCGACAGATTCAAAATGACGCCAACCACGGCCGCGGTAATAGCGGCGAGTGCGCCGGACAGCTGCGTATTCGCGCGCAGCCGCTCGACGAATGGCGCGCCGGCGAAAATCCAGAGCATGGAGGGAACGAAGGTGACCCAGGTCGTCATCGCCGCTCCCAATACACCCGCCGCGACAGGTGAGAAAGGCGGGGCATCGCGGAATGCCGCAAGAAAGCCGACGAATTGGGTGACGAGGATGAGAGGTCCAGGCGTAGTTTCGGCAAGCCCCAAACCGTCGACCATTTCCGGCGCTGTCATCCAGCCATAGGTCTGGACGGCTTCCTGTGCCATGTAGGCGAGCAGTGCATAGGCGCCCCCAAAGCTCACCACAGCAAGTTTTGAGAAAAAAGTGCCGATGCTGACCAGTACGTGCTTTGGTCCGAAGGCGAGAACGGCGAGCGCGATCGGCGTCCACCACACAACGACGCCTACTATCGAAGCGATGATGAAATGGCGCCATCGATCCGGCGCTGATGGCGCGATGTCTTCAGTTTTTCCGGTCAGACCGAGTTGATCCGGCGCCTGGCGCGCGACGACGTAACCAATCAGCGCGGCCGCCGCGACGATCAGCGGGAACGGCAGGCCCAGAAAAAAAATGCCGACAAATGCCGCACCCGCAAGCGAAAGCAGCAACGATGTTTTCAGCGCGCGTTTGCCGATCCGGATGAGCGCCTCGATGACGATCACCAACACGGCAGCCTTGATGCCGAACAGCGCGCCGTCGACCACCGAGATGCCGCGCCCGAGCGCATAGAGCAAGCTCAAGCCCAGCATCACGAATGCGCCGGGCAAGATGAACAGAATTCCCGCGCTTAGTCCGCCGCGCACCCCATGCAACAGCCAACCGAGATAGGTGGCCAGCTTTTGCGCTTCGGGCCCCGGCAGCAACATGCAGAAGTTGAGCGCATGCAGGAAGCGCGGCTCGTCGATCCATTTCTTTTCATCCACCACGACGCGATGCATGAGGGCGATCTGTCCGGCCGGCCCGCCGAAATTGATACAACCGATCTTCAGCCAGACCATGAAAGCTTCGGCGAAGCTCGGCCGGACAGTCGCTTCGGGATTTTGCATGCTCATCATGCCGCTTTGGCTGGCCAATTATGGCGTTCCTCGGTAGCAAAGCGCAGCCAGGCGAATAAAGCGTCATAGACCACAAATCCCCGTTCGAGCAGGCCATGATCGTCATCGCCGGCGAGCGCTGACAAGCCGAGTGATATCGCGTGCAGTCCCGCCGCTTCCGCAGCAATGTCGGGTCGCGCGGTATCGGCGCCACGCACGATCAGCGCAAGCTTTGCCAAAGATGGCTCGCTTTCCAGACCAAACAGTTTGAGCATGGTGTCGAATGAACAACGTTCGCCGACATGGCTAAGCTCGACATCCTTAATGTCGAATGGCACGCCGCCACTTTCACGCGCGACGTTCACGACTTGATCGGGATCTACGAACAGGATGCGCGCTTGCGGATCGAGGAAACGGCGGACCAACCATGGGCAAGCGATGCGATCAATCTTTGGCCGCCGTCGCGTGACCCATATGCTTGGCTGCTTTGGCGCGATCCTGTCGAGTTCTGCTTTCGCGACCAGGGGCAGGCCGGCTTTTGTCCAGCCTTCGTAGCCGCTTTCCAGGACGCGGGCATCGACACCGTCGGCACGCAATTGCGCGGCCGTGCTCTGGCTCATCTCATGACCGGCCTTGCAGGCGGTGACGATCGGGCGGGTCAAATCGAATTCAGCGATCCATTGCGTGGTCTTGACGGCATCGCGCCAGACTGCGCCTGGCAACAGATGCGGCGATTGCTCATAAGCGTCGCGCCGCCGCACGTCGACAAGTTGCGGCGCATCGCGCGTCGCCATCGCATTCCAGAAATCTTTCGGTGAGATTGAATAGCTCGGAGACAGCATGGGTCCCCTCCGTTCACGAAGGAGACGGTGCTTGGGCTCTCAAGCCTTGCAAGTGCGGGGCGACCGTCGCAGGCCCCACAAACAAACTCTAACGCAACGTGTGCGCCCTGTCACCGGAAGATTGAGAAGGGCACGATGAGCGACAATCCAGACACCAACAGCAGCAGCAGGATGATCTTGCGGAATGCGGCATCGTCAAGCCTTCCATACAGTCTGAGCCCGGCCCAAGTGCCGGCCAGCATGCAGGGCAGTCCGAGCAGGTACAATTTCATCGTTTCGGCTGTGACGGCGCCGGCGACACTTAACGAAATCGTGCTTGTCAGGATGGTCGCGAGCAGCACTGGCTGAAAGATCGCGCGCTGGACGTCTTTCGGCCAATTGCGCAGCTGGCACCAGACGACCACAACAATCCCGACCAAGCCGGTCAATCCGGCGAGCAGGCCATTGAGAAATCCGACGCCGACCTCGGCAGCAACGCTTTCGTGCGCCAATTTAATCACCGGCCGCGCCAGACTGTAGATGCTGTAGACAACCAGCAGCACGCCGACCCCGATGCGCATGTAGGCCGGGTCAATATAGGTGAGCAGCATTGTGCCCGCCGGTACACCGATCAACCCCCCGCCGATGAATGGCGCTGCGCTGCGCCATTGCACCGCGTGCCGCAACGCCCAAACGCCGTAACCCTGCGTCACGAAGCCATAGCCGACGATCAGTGTTGCGGTCTGGATCGGCGTGAGGATGTGCAGATAGATGCCGGACACCACGAGGCCCATGGCGAAACCGGCAAGACCGGACGTCAGTCCGCCCAAAAATGACGCCAGCAGGAAAATCATCAGAACTATTCCATCCATGTGTCGCTCCTAACACGAAGTGGAACAGCGCCTTGGATGGAAGAGTCATCTGACGGGGAGGCGGTTGATCCCCGAGTGTCCATGTTGATGACTAGGAGCCGGAAGCGCTCCAATCATCGCAAATCTAGTTCGATGGAATTCTAGCCCAATGACAGCATAGGTCCCCTCCGCAAACGAAGGAGACGGTGCTTGGGCACTGAAGCCTTGGAAGTGCGGGGCGACCGTCGTGACCCCACATTGCTGTGTTTACAGCGCTTCGTTTGCCTACGCAAGGTACACGCACGACACACCCGCGTTTTCGTCACTCGCCACGGGGCCGCGCCTTCGCTAGTTTTTGCGCGGGGGAGACGGCCATGGCCAACAAAATCGATCTCAACGGACGCAACGCAGTGGTCACGGGCGGTGCGCAAGGTATTGGACGCGCGATTGTCGAACGATTTCTCGAGTCTGGTGCGACGGTTGCGATCTGGGACCGCGACACGGGTGGGGCAAAAAAGACAGCGGTCGAATTGCAGAAACGCGGTCGGATTTCGCCTGTCAGTGTCGATGTCACAGACTATTCTGATGTGGAACGCGCGCGTGATGAAACGCTCAAAGCCCTCGGTCGCATCGACATCCTGGTCAACAATGCAGGCATTGCCGGGCCGAATGTAAAAACCTGGGATTATCCACTCGACGCTTGGCGCAATGTGCTTTCGATCAATCTTGACGGCCCATTTCATTGTTGTCGTGCTCTGGCGCCGACAATGATCGCGCAAAACTACGGTCGAATCGTCAACATGGCCTCGATCGCCGGCAAGGAGGGCAACCCGAACGCGCCGGCCTATTCCGCGTCGAAAGCGGGACTCATCGCCTTAACCAAATCGCTCGGCAAGGAACTCGCGTCCTACGACATATCGGTCAACTGCATTACGCCGGCGGCCGCAAAAACCGCAATCTTCGATCAAATGACGCAAGAGCACATCGATTTTATGCTTTCGAAAATCCCTCGCGGACGTTTTGTGAAAGTTGAAGAAATCGCTAGCCTTGCGGCCTTCTGTGCCTCGAGCGACTGTTCGTTCACGACCGGCGCGGTCTTCGATATTTCAGGCGGCCGGGCGACCTATTGAGCGACGCCCCCCACCAACGCCGTCAACGGTTGACCGGCATCGCCTTGATGTGCGGCGCGGTAGCGACCTTTTCCGGTCTCGATGCCACCGGAAAATATTTGCTGAGGTACATGGATCCGTTGCAGGTCGTGTGGGCTCGTTATTTTGTCGCGTTCCTGCTGGCACTTGTTTTTCTAAATCCAATCACAAGACCAAAAATGATGACGACGAGGCGGCCGTTCATGCAGGTCGGCCGGTCAGCTTTGCTACTTGGGTCCACCGCGTTGAATTTTTTTGCGCTGCGCTATCTTCAGCTTGACGAGGCACTGGCGATCCTGTTCTCGACGCCATTTTTGGTTGCCTTGCTCTGCGGACCGTTGCTTGGTGAGTGGGTTGGCTGGCGGCGCTGGACTGCAATCAGCGTTGGTTTCTTTGGCGTGCTCCTGGTGGCGCGCCCGGGTTTGGGCGGACTTCACCCTGCGGCACTGTTATCACTCGGCAGTTCCGTCTGTTACGCGCTTTATGTGATCTCGACACGGGTTCTGTCGCATAGCGATTCAAATGAGACGACACTGTTCTATTCGAACCTCGTCGGTGCGGTTGCGATGCTGCCGATCATTCCGTTCGTGTGGACCACGCCAAACAGCGCTTTTGTTGTTGCACTGATGGTGCTTATCGGGGCGCTCGGCAGCGGCGGGCACTATCTCCTCATCTGCGGCCACCGGTTGGCGCCGGCGTCGACGCTGGCGCCTTTCATCTACACGCAGATGGTTTGGACGACGACTTTAGGCTTCCTGGTGTTCGGCGATGTGCCGCACCGCTGGACCATCATTGGGGGATCGATTGTGGTGTCGTCCGGCCTTTATTTGCTCAATCGCGAGCGCAAGGTGGGCAAAGCGGAACCTTCCGCACCGGTTGCCTAATCATCGCAGGGGGCGCTAAGTTCCGGCCACCACACAGGCTTTTCCACCGCGAAGGATTATCTATGGCTACTGCAAAGGACCGCGCGCAGGTGAAGCCCGGCTCCGGGCTGAATGATGATATCGGCGAGCAGAAGCGGCTCGAGCTATACCGGACCCAGGTCGTTATTCGCGAAGCTGAGCAGCGCGCCTATGACTTGTTTCTGCAAAACCTCGTCAAGGGCACCAGCCATTTATCGCTCGGGCAGGAAGCGGTGGCCGCGGGCTTCGCGGGCGCCATGAAGCCGGGTGACCTGTCTTTTTGCACCTATCGCGGACACGCCCACACATTGGCGCGCGGGGTATCGGTGGAGAAGGTCCTGGGCGAGTTGATGCAACGTGACAACGGCTTGATGCGCGGCAAGGGCGGGTCGATGCACCTCACTTCGGTTGATCATGGCGTCATGGGCTCATACGCGATTATTGGTGCGCACCTGCCCATCGCTTGCGGTGCCGCTTGGCGCGCGCAGTACAAAGGCGAAAAGGACGTATCCGTCTGCTTCTTCGGCGATGGCACCACGAACATCGGTGCTTTCCACGAAGCGCTTAACTTCGCTGCCGTCTGGAAGCTGCCCGTTATCTTTGTCTGCGAGAACAATCTCTATATGGAATACACGCCAATCAGCGATGTGACGGCGGTGCCGCAGCCGGCGGGGGATCGTGCCTCGGCCTACGGTCTCGAGCGCATTGTGATTGATGGCAACGACGCCGATGTGGTCTATCGCACTGCACAGACAGCCTACGATAAAGCGCGCGCCGGGGAAGGGCCGTCGCTGATCGAATGCCTGACCTATCGTCACAGCGGGCACTCGCGCGCGGATCCAGCAAAATACAGGCCGGAGGGCGAACTCGATCGCTGGAAACTGCGCGACCCGATCAAGATCTATCGCGAGCGGCTGCTGCAGTTCGGCGTGGCGGAAAAGGTCATCACCGACATCGACGCGCAAGTGCGGAAGATTGTCGACGACGCTACTGAAGCCTGCAAGGCAGCCCCACCGCCGCCACTCGACATCATCACAACCGATGTCTATGCCGATGGAGGCTGGGCATGGCGGAACTGACCTACCGCGACGCGGTCATCCGCGGAATTGCACAAGAGATGACACGAGATCCCGACGTTGTGTTCCTTGGCGAAGACGTGGCCAAGGCTGGAGGCGTGTTCAAGGCGACCGTCGGCCTTTACGAGCAGTTTGGGCCCTTGCGCGTGCGCGATACGCCCATTTCCGAGCAGGCAATTCTCGGCGCCGCCATGGGCGCAGCGATGACCGGCCTGAAGCCGATTGCCGAGATCATGTTTTCGGATTTTTTCGCGGTTTGCTTCGACTACATCGCGAATGAGTTTCCGAAGAGCCGTTACATGTCGAATGGCCAGGTCAAATGCCCGTTGGTCGTTCGCACCGGCAACGGCGCGGGTTCCCGCTTCGGCGCGCAGCACAGCCAAAGCGTTGAAAACTGGTGCATGATGATTCCGGGTCTCAAGGTCGTTGCGCCGTCGAACCCGCGCGATGTGATCGGTCTGCTGGCGGCTTCGGTGCGTGATCCCGATCCAGTGATTTTCCTTGAACATAAATCGCTGTACGCCACCAAAGGTGAAGTTCCGGACGGCGAGATCGTCGATTCTCTCGGTACAGCAAAAGTACTGCGTTCCGGCAAGGACGCCACGATATGCGCGTTGGCATTGATGGTTCCGCGTGCACTGGAAGCTGCCGAAAAGCTCAAGGCCGAACACGGCATAGATTGCGAAGTTGTCGACGTACGCTCGCTGGTGCCGCTTGATACGCAAACCATTCTCGGCTCGCTCGCAAAGACGCACCGGTTGTTCACGGTCGAGGAAAATCCGCGGCTCTGCGGTTGGGGCGCCGAGATCATGTCGATCGCGGCGGATGAGGCCTTCTATGATCTCGACGGCCCGCCGGTCCGCATCACAACACCGCATATTCCGCTGCCGGCCGCAGATATTCTGGAAGACATCGTTTTGCCGACACCAGATCGCATTGCGGAGACTGTGCGGCGGAGTTTGGGGAGTTGAGAAGGTCTTGTCCCGGATGCGGTGCAGCGCGCTAGCGCTGCACCGCTGATCCGGGACCGCTACAATTTGACAGGTCCCGGTTCTGCAGCGCACCGCTGCGCGCTGCACTACGCCCGGGACATGGATTGAAAGGCGATGTTATGTACGAAAATCTTCTTGCCAAGGTCCCGACCGACCTTTGGATCGGTGGCAAATGGCGCAAGGCCTCCGATGGCGGCCGCTTCGACGTGATCGATCCAGCCACCGAGCGCAAAATCGCCTCTGTTGCCAGTGCGACGGTCGAAGACGCCAAAGCGGCCCTCGATGCGGCTGAGGGCGCGTTCGAGGGCTGGGCCGGGCGTAAGCCGCGTGAGCGAGCCGAGATTCTGCGCAAGGCCTATGAGTTGATCATGCGTGACGCCGAACGCTTCGCGAAACTGATCACGCTGGAGAACGGCAAGGCATTGCCCGATTCACGCGGCGAGGTCGCCTATGCCGCCGAATTTTTCCGCTGGTATGCGGAAGAGGCCGTACGCAATATCGGCGAAGTTTCGCGCGCGCCGGCCTCAGGCGCGCGCATTTTCGTGCATCACAAGCCGGCCGGTATCGCAGTTCTGGTAACGCCCTGGAATTTCCCCGCAGCGATGGCGACCCGCAAGATCGGACCGGCGCTCGCAGCCGGCTGTCCGGTGGTTCTGAAGCCTGCGTCGGACACGCCACTCACGATGCTTGCGCTGATGCCGGCGCTGGAAGAAGCCGGCGTGCCTGCTGGCGTGGTCAATGTCATTCCGTCGCGCTCGTCTGGCAAGGTAGTCGGTGCCATGCTGCACGATCCGCGCGTGCGCGTTGTCTCTTTCACCGGCTCGACTGATGTTGGGCGCAAACTGCTGCATGAAGCTGCCGATAACATCGTCAAGCCGGCGATGGAGCTCGGTGGCAATGCGCCATTTATTGTTTTCGAAGACGCCGATATCGACGCCGCAATCGATGGCGCCATGATTGCCAAGATGCGCAATATGGGTGAGGCATGTACTGCGGCTAACCGCTTCTATGTGCACGAGAGAGTGCACGAGGAATTTGCCAAGAAGCTCACCGCCAAGATGGGTTCCCTCAAGATGGGCAATGGCCTTGATGAGGGGGTCAATCTTGGGCCGCTCGTCAACAAAGACGGCCGCGATAAGGTGATCGAGCTGGTCGACGATGCGGTCAAGAAAGGTGCCAAGGTGCTGGTCGGCGGCAAATTGCCCGACGGTCCCGGATTTTTCTATCCGGCGACGGTGCTGACCAATGTTCCGGATTCGGCCAAGATGCTGAACGAGGAAATTTTTGGGCCGGTCGCGTCAATCCAGACTTTCAAGACCGAGGACGAAGCGATCAAGCGTGCCAACGACACGGAATATGGGCTAGTCGCCTATCTCTACACGAAGGATTTGAGCCGCGGCATGCGCGTGTCCGAGAAACTCGATTTCGGAATGGTCGGCCTCAATCGCGGCCTGGTGTCCGACCCGGCGGCGCCATTCGGCGGTACCAAGCAGTCCGGGCTTGGCCGCGAAGGCGCGCACGAGGGGATGATGGAATTCCTCGAGACCCAATATGTGTCGGTGAGCTGGTAGGCAGCGGTCAGCAGTCGAGGGAAACGCGCGTGGACGTTCTGATGCCGCAGCTCGGCGAAACGGTAGCCGAAGGTAAGATCACGAAATGGTTCAAGGCTGCCGGCGACACGGTGAAGCCAGGCGACAACCTGTTCGAAATCGAGACCGACAAGACGTCGATGGAGGTGCCGTCAACGACGGCCGGCACGCTCAGCGAAATACGGTTTCAAGTTGGCGAGGTGGCCAAAGTCGGTGCCGTGGTTGCGGTCATATCGGGGTCAGGGACGCCGGCGAGCGCAAATGCCTCTTCTCCGGTCACTCCCGCGAAAGCGGGAGTCCAGACGCAGGACGCCCTTGGTCCTCGTTTGCGCGGGGACGAGCGGATGATCGGGTCGACCCCCGCCGTGCATTCCACGCCAATGCCGTACCCGGCGATCCCGATGAATCCCTTTCGAGAGGTTCGCACTCCCGAGCGAAATTTTGGTCCAGCAAAACTTGCCAGCGGTGCGGTCGTGACCCCGCTTGCGCGGCGGCTCGCCGGCGAACGTGGAATAGACTTGTCGCGCGTCGCTGGTTCAGGTCCCCACGGCCGCATTGTCGCTCGCGATGTCGAACAGGCGGCGCAGGGCGCCGCGCCGGCTGCAATGCCGAGCGGCGCCAATGCGGCGCAAGTGAAAGCGCTCTATGAGGGTATTGCTTATGAGGAAGTGCCGCTTGACTTCATGCGTCGGACGATCGCTACGCGACTCGTCGAGGCGAAACAGACTATTCCACACTTCTATCTGACCGCCGACCTCGAAGCGGGTCGTCTGATTGCCGTACGGGAAGAGGCGAATGCTGCGGCGCCCAAGGACAAGGGTGGCCAGCCGGCGTTCAGGCTCTCGCTCAATGACTTCATCATCAAGGCTTGGGCGGCAGCATTGCAACGTATTCCTGCCGCCAACGCCGTATGGGCAGGCGATCGAATTCTCCGCTTCCGGAATTCCGATATCGGTGTAGCGGTTGCGCTTGAGGGTGGCTTGACTACGCCGGTCGTGCGCAAGGCCGAAACCAAATCGCTCACTGCGATCTCCGCGGAAATACGTGATCTTGCCGACCGCGCGCGGCATAAGAAGCTCAGGCCGAACGAATATCAGGGCGGTTCCAGCGCCATTTCCAACCTCGGCATGTATGGCGTGCGCGAATTTTCGGCCATCATCAATCCACCGCACGCCACAATTCTGGCGATCGGTGCGACGCGACGAGCGCCCGTCGAGGCAGAAGACGGCAGCGTAAGGTTCATCAGCCAGATGACAGTCACTCTGTCGTGCGATCACCGGGTGGTTGATGGTGCGCTTGGTGCAGAACTGCTGGCCGTTTTCAAGGATTTCATCGAGAAGCCTGTCACAGCATTGGTGTAATGGGAGTACGCGAAATGGCTGGCGAAAAGCCGGACGTATTAATGGTCGGCGCGAAGAAGCCTGTTATGATGAAGGGCTTCGAAGGCAAGGTGACACTTCACCATTGGCTAGACGCCAAGGACAAGGCTGCGTTCGTCAAAGAGATTGGCAACAAAATCAAAGCGATCGCGATTGCCTACACCGCCAATAAGGTCGACGGAAATTTTCTCCAGCAGTTTCCGCACCTCGAGCAAGTATCGAGCTTCGGTGTCGGTTATGACCATATCGACGCCAAATGGGCGGGCGAGCATGGCATTGTCGTGACTAACACGCCGGAAGTGCTCAACGAAGAGGTGGCAGACACCGCGCTCGGTCTCCTGCTTTGCACGGTGCGCGAACTGCCGCAGTCGGAGCGCTATCTGCGTGCCGGCAAATGGAAAGACGCTCACTATCCGCTCACCAAGGCCACGCTGCGCGATCGCACCGTCGGAATGGTTGGCATGGGCCGCATCGGAAAAGCGATTGCCCGGAGGCTGGAGGCATTCGGCGTGCCGGTCGTCTATCACAGCCGTAACCCGCAGGCGGGAGTCAAATACAAGTACTATCCCAAGCTTCTCGACATGGCGCGCGACGTCGATACGCTGATGGTGATTGTGCCAGGCGGCGCCGGCACCAAGAACATGATCAATGCCGAGGTGCTCAAGGCACTTGGTCAGCGCGGTGTGCTGATCAACATGGCGCGCGGCTCGGTGGTCGACGAGCCGGCA
>Ga0187788_10000021_pt1 | contig 33435 bp, 30 predicted proteins | sample 1015_BV01_MP10_2_FD_133008 | JGI IMG/M metagenome (GOLD analysis project Ga0187788, IMG submission 133008) | Tropical peat soil microbial communities from peatlands in Department of Meta, Colombia - 1015_BV01_MP10_20_MG | ecosystem: Environmental > Terrestrial > Soil > Wetlands > Peat | place...
ATGCCGAACTTTTTCGCTGTTCTCAAAATCTCTTCTGTATCATCGATAAAGAGAGTTCTCTCCTTATCGAAGCCAAGCCGCTTCTCTGCGACTTCCCAAAATTTTCTGCTCTCCTTTGGATGGCCCGCGTCAAAAGAGGAAAGCACGGAGTCAAAATGCTTGCCTATGCGAGTTTTTTTGAACTTCAGGGCTACAGATTTGTAATGAGCATTGGTGACGAGAAAGACCTTTTTCTTCTCATGCTTCATAAGTTTCAAGAAATCCTCTACATGCGGGTGGACTTCTATTAAGTGTTTTATCTGTTCCTTTAAGGCGGGGATGTCGAGTGCGAGTTCCTTGGACCAGAAGTCAAGGTCTGTCCAGTTCAAGGTACCTTCGTGGGCTCTATATTTTTCCATGAGTTCTTCTTTGGCTTTTCCGAAGGTGACGTTATGTTTTTCCGCATATTTCTCGGGCACGAGATGCTCCCAGAAAAAATCGTCGAAATACTTGTCAAGAAGTGTGCCGTCCATATCGAGAAGTACAAATTTTATGTCTTTCAGTGAGAATTTATTCGGATTCATTTCATATTATGAGAGTGTTAATAAGCAGTGAATACTTCATCTAAAAAGACTATCATGTTTCGCCTCTCTGGTAAAGAGCGGCAGTGGGGATTTTAAAACGGCAGGAATTTGGGCAATTTGAATCCCTTCTTGCCCTTGAACATCTTGAGCATTTTCTTGATATCGATGTATTGTTTGACGACCCTGTTTACATCGGCGACGGTGGTTCCGCTTCCAGTGGCAATTCTTCTCCGCCTGCTGCCGTTGATGAGATTGTGGTCTCTTCTTTCCTTCTTCGTCATGGAATTTATGATCGCTTCCACCTTCACCAATTCCCTTTCATCAATCTGAACGTCTTTGACCTTGTTAAAGCCGGGGATCATGCCGAGTATGTTTTCCAGCGGGCCCATACTGCGCATCTTTCTGAGTTGTTCTCCGAGATCGTCGAAGGTGAAAGAATCATCCATGATCGTCTTTTTGAGCTTCTCCGCCTCTTTCCGGTCAAAGGTCTCTTGAGCCTGCTCTATCAGGCTGAGGACATCACCCATGCCGAGTATCCTGGATGCAATTCGGTCCGGGTAAAAAGGCTCGATCATTTCGATCTTCTCGCCTGTTCCGATGAACTTTATTGGCTTGCCGGTCACAGATATGATCGAGAGCGCCGCACCGCCTCTCGCGTCACCATCCATCTTGGTGAGAATTATCCCCTCGATGCCTATCTGCTCTTCAAAGTTCCTTGCGATATTAACCGCATCCTGTCCGGTCATAGCATCGGCGACAAATATGATTTCCTTAGGAAGAACGCTTTCCTTTATCTTCTTCAACTCCGCCATAAGAGATTCATCGATATGCAGTCTCCCGGCGGTATCTATGATAACGACATCCCTTGCGTCGAGTTTTGCCTTCTTCACCGCATCGATGCAAAGGGGGACGGGATTCTTCACTTCCTTTGAGGTGTATACCGGTACTTCGATCTGGGAACCGAGAGTGACGAGTTGGTCGATCGCAGCAGGCCTCTGAAGGTCGGCCGCTACTAGCATCGGCCTTCTGCCTTCTTTTTTGAACAGACGCGCAACTTTCGCTGCCGTTGTCGTTTTCCCGGAGCCCTGGAGACCTACCATCATAATTATGGTCGGAGGGTTGGGAGACAGTTGTATCCTGCTGTTTGTTTTTCCGAGGAGGGCACAAAGTTCCTCGTTGACTATCTTTATGACCTGCTGCCCGGGGGTAAGGCTCTCGAGGACCTCCTTGCCGACCGCTTTTTCTCTGATCTTCTGGATGAAATCTTTTACGACCCTGAAGTTAACGTCCGCCTCCAGAAGGGCAAGTCGTATCTCTTTTAGGGCAAGTTCAACGTCTTCTTCCTTTAAGAGACCTTTTCCTTTTAATCTTTTGAATATAGATTCTAATTTTTCGGTAAGAGATTCAAACATGAAGATATCGTTCTCCGGTTGCTCTATGGAATTTCATTAAAAAAGAGTAATTATCTATGCGCTCAGGAGAGAATCTAACTTCGCCTTTAACTGCTGTTTCGGCACGACACCTACGATCTGATCGAGTTTGGAGCCATCCCTAAAAAACATGATTGTAGGTATTCCCATGATCTTGTATCTGCTTGCAATGTCAGAGTTTTCATCGGTATTTAGCTTCATAACTTTGATCTTCCCGCCGTATTCTTTTGCGAGTTCCTCGACCGTCGGTGAAATCATCCTGCAGGGACCGCACCATGGAGCCCAGAAATCGATCATAACGAGTCCTTGAGCCTTCAGCACTTCAGTATCCCAGTTAGCCGTTGTAGCTTCAATCATGCCTTCTGCCATATGATCCTCCCATAGTCCCCGCATTCAAATAGGGGGAAATTATCTTGTTTAATTATATTTTTTGATAGTAATCTTTGTCAACGTTAGCGCACAGAAAAACTCTGGCTCATTGACACTCCTTGCTTCTTTCTGCTATTTTTTAACAATGAAAAAAAGCTTTCTATTCTGCATCGTTGCCCTTCTTAGTCTATACGGAAATTCATTCGGATTTGAAATAAAAGGTCTTCAACCCGTAGATCCCTACGGGGTTTTTTCCACCTTCAGCGCTGAGAGTCTTTCCAAAGGAAAAGTCGCCATCGCAGCCGGAGGCGAGATATCAGTGCAGCCAGATTTTTACAGACTCACTTTCAAGACAGCTTACGGCCTTACCAACAGCATAGAGCTTGAGTTAACGGCTCCCTATGACTTCGGCTCCGGGACGACTGACGGTTTCGAGGATATTTCGCTCGGCATGAAACACAGATTTTTTGAGGAAGGCAAATATGGCCCTTCTTTAGCTTACATCTTGATCGTTTCTCCGCCGACGGGCCGGGAGGGTTTAACGACCGACGGGAGTTACGGCGCGGGACTTGTTGTCAGTAAGAGGGTAGGGCCGGTCAATGGGCATGCAAATCTTTTTTATATAAAACCGGGTAAAGGGGATCTTGAAGACGAAATATCTTTTTTAGCCGGACTGGACTTTGCTGCTTCGCATAATTTTAAAATCCTTGCAGAGTTGTACTGTAGGAAGAGTTTTTTTTCTAACAAGTTTGATACGATAGAGGGGAGAGCAGGATACAGGATAAAGACCACCGATTTTATTTACACAACCCTGGGCGTCGGAACAGATTTTAAAAGAAGAACCCCTGAAAGCAGGGTAATGCTGACGGTAACATTTCTGTCGCCCGAGGAAAAGAAGGCGATTAAAAAGATATACGAGGAGGAGGAGTAATTAAGGAATGTTCGATATCGGCATGCCCGAGATGATTGTCATATTTATCGTGGCCCTCGTTGTACTGGGGCCTAAAAAACTTCCTGAAGTGGCAAAAGCCCTCGGCAAAGGCTTGGCCGAATTTAAGAAGACGCTACAGGATGTCAAAGATTCGGTCGGGGAGGAGTTTAAGGAAACCACCTCCGATATCAGGGATACCGTAATGGAAGTAAAAAAACAGATAGAGACCGAAACACAGGCCGCAGAAAAAACAATAAGCGGCACAATAGACGAAGTGAAAGAGCAGGTGGCGACGGAATCTGAAGAAATCGGTAAGACACTCGAAAATCCTGTGAAGAGTGAAGAGAAAAATGCTGAGAGCGGTGCAGAACCAAAAAAATAGGACGATACTTATAAATTCTCCCTACAAGGAAAACATGCGATGAGCCTCACGTCTTTCCTAACAAGCCGATTTAATAATTGAATTGAAAATGATGTCTTAGGAGTGGAAGTTTAGAATGGAAGAAAAAAGCAAGCTGATGAGCTTCATGGAGCATCTCTCCGAACTGAGAAAAAAGGTCATGGTGTCTCTCGTTGCTGTGTGCGTGACTTTCGTCATTGCATTTAATTATTCCGAGCAGATACTGAGATTCCTAATGTTCCCGCTGAGATACAATTTGGACTTTTCCGTAAGGAAGATGTACATATACTTTATTGCCCAGGATAAGCTCCAGAATACGAAGCTTGTTTTCTTGTCACCTGCCGAAGGTTTCTGGATGAATATGAAGATCGCATTGGTTGCGGGACTGGTGCTTGCTTTACCTGTGATTTTTCAGCAGTTATGGAGTTTTATCTCCCCGGGTCTTCACGGAAAAGAAAAAAAATATGTAGTCCCTTTTGTCTTCATAGCAACAGCGCTTTTTCTAGTCGGCGGCGCGTTCTGTTTTTTCATTGTGCTGCCCTTTGCGATGAGTTTTCTGCTTACCTATAAAATCGGTGATTTTATGATGCCCATGCTTTCTGTCGGGCAATATACCGATTTCTGTCTCAAGTTTATTCTCGCTTTTGGGGCTGTTTTCGAACTTCCCATTTTTATCGTCTTTGCCACACGTATCGGTTTGGTTACCACGAAGACGCTGGCAAAACACAGAAGATACGCTATCTTAATCGCTTTTATCGTGGCTGCTATTCTGACACCGACTCCCGATGCATTCAATCAGACACTGATGGCCCTTCCTATGATCGTTCTTTACGAAGTCGGTATACTCGTGTCAAGAATCATAGTGAGACCAAAGGTTCAATAATGCCTACGATAAGAGGCAAGAGCCTTAAAGCAATTGCCTATGATATCGCAGACGGCTATATAGTCGTAAATCCCTTATTTCTAAAATCTCTTGATAAAGAGTCCCTCCAGGGTCTCTATCATGAAATATTGAGGGCACAGATCGGAGTGAGATCCGACAAATTTCCCCAGGGAGACCCCCCGGCGATCCGGTGGAGAAATACTCGACTGCAGAGGCTCAATTCGTCTTTGATGATACTAAAGAACTTCGCCAGGGAAAGAAGAATAATCTTGATCTGAGGTTTGACTGCCCTGAAAGGGCTATGGTAACTTTAAGCATGGAGATAAACGAGGACATCAAAGAAGTAAGAGAGGTCTTCCAGACCCTTATCAAGGCAAAAAAAACCATCAGGATGTATCCACGGAATAACCCTGTTTATCAAAAAATACTGGAAGAGATCCTCGAAAAGTTCAGAAACTTCCTTGATTATAAAGATGATCTATCTTTAAAGATAAGCCAGAACAGTATCTTTTATGAATCGGAACAGGTCTATCATAACCCCGAAAAGGAGGACAATTTTGCATTATTCTTCTTTAAAGACGGGTTAAGGGAGTTGACATTCAAAAAGGGATTGCCCCCATCGGAGCTTGAGGAATTCCTTAGAATTATCGCCCTGGATTTTGAAAGAGAAGCGGTCGACGACGATGTTGTTACGCTCTTATGGGAAAAAGACTTTCAATACATTCAGTATATTGTTGACGAAGCGTTCCTTGTGGACACCGACGAAGAAGATTATCAAGAGACGGCGGAGGAGAAGATCAAGGAAAAAGTGACAGATGTCCACGATCTTATGAAGGCATATGCCGACGGATTTATAAAAGAAGACGTGAAGGAGATATCCATCGTGCCGCTTACTGATAAGGATCTCCAGTTGCTTGTGCAAGAACTGGAAAAAGACTCTGGTGAGAAGACGGATAAGCTCGCCGTCATACTCTTTGAACTCATCTCTCACTCTGAAAGCAAGGATGAGCTGGAAGATGCTTTCTCATTTCTCAGGGATACCGTTAAGTTTTCTATGGAACACGGAGATATCTTTGTGGCTTTGAATGTGATGAAGAAGGCTAAGGGTATCATCGAGGACCCCTTAATGACGGATAACGAAAAGAGATATATGAAGATGCTCTCTTCATATTTCGGTACCGAAGAGGTCATGGCCCCGTTAGCCGAAATCCTCGATAGCGGGATCGAGATAGACGGTGTTGTTTTTTCCGAGTTTGTGGAATTCCTCGATAAGAATGCCATCGGACCGATGATAAAGTATCTCGGAGAATTGAAGACGGTGCGGGCGCGGAAGAGCATGATCGATGCACTCGTTACGCTCGGAAGAAGGGATATACAGGCGGTATCAAAGGGATTGGATGACGAGAGGTGGTATGTCGTAAGAAACATCATTTATATCCTTAGGAAGATAGGGGATCGAAGGAGCATAGAATATCTTTTGAAGTCAGTCAGGCACGGAGACATACGGGTAAGAAAAGAGGTGATAAAGGCCCTTGGGGAACTCGGCGGTCGCGAGGTGGTACAGACCCTCCGGGAATGTCTCGACGATCCCAATCCGGAGGTGAGGATCATGGCCGCGAGAGCTTTCGGAAGTACAGGATCGGAAGTCGCTAAGAAAATTATCCTCGATAAGATTGCTGATAAGATGTTTAAGGAAAAGGAATTCGAAGAGAAGAAAGAGTTTTATGAAGTGCTTTCCAGGTGGAAAGACGCTGATATATACAATTTCCTCATGGGTGCAGTAAAGAAAAAGACCTTTTTCGGTAGGAGCAAGAATGACGAAAATAGGGCGTGTGCCGCGTTCTGTCTCGGCCTCCTGGGAAATAAAGATGCCCTCCCCATCCTTCAAAAGACAAAAGACTCAGGCAACAAATTCCTGAGGGACTTTTCACAGCACGCAATCAAGAAACTTGAACATGGTCAATAACGAAGACAGGGAAATCAACAGGAGCGCGCAGGATATCATCAATCAGTTGTCCGTTATCCTGAGAACCGCTAAAATCCATAACCCCGGCAATATTGCTGTGACAACGGCTATCGGAAAGTTTCTGTTGCTGTTGAACCAGATGATGGTCTCGGAAGACAGTATTACCCTCGAGCTTGTCGGGGAATTCTTTTATATCGACGGCACAAGAGTGCGGTATTCCCTCGAATATCTCCTCAATTTTGACTTTCTCATCAGGGAATTAAAGAAAAGGGAGATCGGCAAGATAGTCTTCAGAAAAAAGATAAAACCCGAAGATATCCAGACACTCCTCAAGGCGTTTATTGCGGCCGGTTTCGCCGAAGCCCCCTTCGAGACCATTTCGGAGATGATGGCCGAGGTGGAAAGCATCGATGTCGACATATTAAAGAAGATAAAGGAAGGCGATCAGGATACAAGGAAAGTGATAAAGAAAGTCTATTACAACGCGGTCTCTTTTAGTAAGGGTGTGATGACCAAGATTAAGGCGGGAGAGAAGGTAAACATCAAGAAAGCGAAAAGGATCGTCGAGTCGATGGTTGATCATATACTTGAAGAAGAGAATCTTCTCTTGGGAATGACCGCAATCAAGGATTATGATGAATACACTTATCATCATTCGGTGAACGTAAGCATTCTTTCCATAGCACTCGGACAGAGATTGGGATTGAGCAGAAAAATGCTTACCGAACTCGGTCTGGTTTCCCTTTTTCATGATATCGGCAAGATAGAGATCCCTAGCGAGGTCCTGAACAAATCGACAAATTTTACCAGCGACGAGTGGAATCTGATAAAGAAACATCCCGTATGGGGCTTGAGAGCGATATTGAAATTAAAGGGACTGGATCACACGTCTATAAGATCTGCGATCGTTGCCTTCGAACATCATCTGAATTATAACCTTTCCGGGTATCCCAAAGTGGTAAAATATCCGGAGCTTGATTTCTATTCAAGGATCGTGTGTGTTGTGGACCAATATGACGCCATGACTTCTTCACGAGTGTATTCAAGGATACCGCTGTCTCCGGACAAAGCCTTGAGTGTAATAATGGAGAGGGCGGGATCTCAGGTCGATCCTCTCTTATTTAAATTCTTTATCAATATGGTGGGCGTTTTCCCCATCGGTACCCTAGTGATGCTCAATACGAAAGAACTCGGCCTGGTATATGAAAGTGACGTCGTTTTCGCAGACAGACCGAAGGTTTTGATCATTATCGACAGCAATGGAAAAAGTGTGAACGGTCCGGTTGTAAACCTTACAGAAAGAGACGACAGCGGTAAGTATTACAGGTCCATCCTAAAAACCCTTGACCCGAATAAATACAAGATAAATCTCGCGGAGTATCTGCTCTAAGCCTTCAGAATAAGAGGGATGTGTATCTCTAAGGCCTTTGTTGATAACCGTATCTTTTTTTAAACCCTTCTTTGACGACAATGCGTTTTCCGTAGGCATATCCCGAAGCCATATATTCCGTTGTGTGCGCGATTGTGAAACCTCCTTCCTTGCTCATCACAATGACCCCGGCCTCTCCACCCATCCTCAAAATCCTTCTAAGAGAGAACGACGCGGCCTTATAGGGAGATAAGTCCTTCATATTCATGCATATCTCCTTTGCGAGAGAAAGCCTTATGATATATTCTCCCATGCCAGTGCACGATACGGCGCCGAGAGAATTCTCTGCATACACTCCCGCCCCTATAATAGGGCTATCGCCGACCCTGCCTGGGAGCATTGCGGCAATGCCGCCGGTGGATGCGCCCGCTGCAAGGTCGCCGTGTTCGTCGAGGGCAACAGCGCCTACCGTTGAGAAGTAATGCTTATATAATTGCATCAAGGCTTTTCCCTTTTGTGTTTTCTGTCGCAGCCTGAGCAAATTCGATTTGTCTGTAGGAGGCAAGGTAGGGATTTTCTCTCTATCCGCGATCTTTTTTGCCCCTATGTTGGTCAGCATCACATTCGGCAGATTCATAATAGACCTGGCCGCAACGATTGGATTCCTCGTGCCCTCGAGACCGATGACTGATCCGGCCCGCAACTCTCGCCCCTCCATAACCGATGCGTCAAGCCTTCTAACTCCGTCGATCTGAAGGTTCGCGCCCAGCCCCGCATTAAATGTCCCCGAGTCCTCAAGAGCCCTTATGGAACCGGTCACGGCATCGAGGGCGGTACCGCCGTTTCTCAATATATTATAGCCCGATGAGAGAGACTCGTGCAGTTTCTTGAGAGCCTGCTTTCCTGGCTTCCTGGCCCCTGCACCTCCATGAACGATTAATATCATAAAGCACCTTTCTAATAGTTTAATATTATCTTCTTACATAATGCTGTATATGTCCAGCCAACATACAATAGGGATTTTGAGCCTGGGGATGTTTATTTCCGACCGCGATGCGGACTGTTTCTGGTGGCGTTGCCACAGATTCCGATCTGCTTGCTGCCAATGACAACACAAGAAATCTAACCGCGCCTGTTGCTGCATTTGGTATGAGTGAATGATAACGCGGTTGCAAATGATAGAAAGGCCTCTCTGGCACAATAAGATGGCTGTGGGACGATGTCCGCTATTTATTTTGATTAGAATGGGAAGAAGCAATAGCCAAACATTCAAGACACTTATCTTAGTCTGTTTGCGCTCCTATAATCAGAACTGTCTCCGGAAGGTGCCTTATTACGATATTCCTGAAGCCGGCTTCTACCAACCAATGTTTCATCTCTTCGGGGCTATAGCACCGTCCCTTTTCTGTCCCTACAAGCATATTCACCGAAAATAGCGCGCTGTGTGGCGGGGCAGTCCGCTTCTCATTGATGGGGAAATCCTGCACCACAACCCTGCCGCCAGGATTAAGGGCTGGTTTACACTTATGGAGGAGAGCGATATTCTCTTCTGCAGAAAATGCATGAAAGATCTGGCTCAACAGAATGAGATCATACCCTGAACCAACGCTGTCGGCATGAAAATCGCCGGTAATAAATCTGATTCCCTTTGCGCCCTCACGACGAGCAACCTTCTTAGCAATTTTAATTGTCTCGGGGAGATCAAAGACGGTAGCTTTCACTCCTTTCTCTGCCATGGCGATGGCGTTCGTACCCGGTCCCTCTCCCAGGTCAAGCATCGTTTTTACACTCTTAAGTCCAACTGCTTTGATTAGACCTTTCGTGCGTAGTACCGTCAGATTGTGCATTCCCATGATGAATGACTCGTGGTCAAAGCCGCGCCGCGCAGGGAGGCCTGTCCTGACCACATCATCCAAAGCAGAAAAGTTCTGCCACATGGTGGAAGCATGTTTGACGATGTCTCCTTGATAAAGGCGGGAACCTTTTACCAGATAGCGGTTGCTCACCGAGGCATTCTGGTATCGGCCGTCCCTGCTCTTACTGACCAGTCCGATGCCCGTAAGGGCGTCAAGCAGTATTTCCGTTGCCCGCGGATTGATATTCAGCTTTCTTGCAATTACCGTTGCAGATGATGCCTTCTTAAGTCTGTCAAAGACCCCGAGGCTGTTTGCAGTCAAAATAACTCTTGATGAGATGAATCCCAGATAGAGTTTTCTCAGTCCTGCCAAATCATCGGGTACCATTTTTATCCCTCCCATATGACAACTGAAATGTTGGATTCTATTATAAATTGGATGCAATTATTTCTGATAGATCTGCGGAAAGCCAGATAATATGATATAAATATGAAAGTGCCGTCTTCAACTCCGATTCTGGTGCCATATCCTAAATAAAGTTGTAGAAGTACTTCATTGCGCGGCGTTATATTAAATGTATAAACTGGCACTAAAAGAACTTTGATAGTGCCAATCGTCAAACAGGATAGATGGATACAATTTTAGAAAGAGACACAGATATACATTTCCCGAACTTCTCGGTCTTAAAGGCTTCCGCAGGCTCGGGAAAAACACGTACCCTCACGGAAAGGTTTGTCGAGTTTTTATTATCCGAAAGAATCCCTCACAACGGGTTAAGAAATATACTCGCCATAACTTTTTCAAACAATGCCGCTAAGGAGATGAAGGAAAGGGTCCTTTTATGGCTAAAATCAATTTACTTCGACGACCCTGAGACGATGGCCGAGCTTTCCCTCCTTGTATCCATGGACAAGCAGAAGATGATCGATAAAGCAGGCAGTCTGATAGATTATGTACTGCACAATTACTCCGACTTTCAGGTGAAGACTATAGACAGTTTTATGGTCTCTGTCTTCAAGGCCTCTGCCATTGATTTCGGATACAACCCTGAATTTGACATATTGATGAACAACGACTCCGTCATGGAGTACTCCTTTAATCTTTTTTTGAGAAATGTGCGGGAAGGCTCGGAGGAGTCGAGGCTGTTTGAGGAGATTATCTTCGATATCCTCAGACATGAAAGAGGAGAGTCGGCTTATCTCTGGGACCCCTTTTCGGTACTCCTTAAGGAAATAAAAAATATTTACAGGAAACTATCCTCCATAGGGAAGGATCCTCTGATAGAAGACTTTTCGGCCGAGATGTCAGAGGTGGAAGAAAGGATTCGTGCGGTCATTGAAGCTATAGAAGATACGATAGTCAGTTCAGGACTTCAACGAAGAGGGAATTCATCGTATATCACTATTCTCCCTAAGGTGAGGGAGGGAAGGACCGCTGATCTCATCGGCAGAGGAATAACGAATCCTCCCGTCAATAAGCCTAAAACCGGACAGCCCTCCGCGCATGTGTCTTTTAACCGGATATTGAAGATGTGGGCTGAATTCGGTGCTTTACTCAGCTCTTATACATCGTACTACGTCCGTTCCTGTTACATCCCCTATTTAAAGGTCTATGAAAAGTTCAGAAGAACCGTTGACACGATAAAAAAGCGCCAGGGTACGGTATTTATCGAGGATATTAACTGGAAGCTCACAGAGTACCTTGACCGCAATATCGTTCCGGACGTCTATTTCAGACTAGGCGAAAGAATCTTTCACTTTCTTATCGACGAATTTCAGGACACTTCGCCGATACAGTGGAGAAATCTGGCCCCTTTGATAGAAAATTCCCTTTCGCAGGGAGGAAGCGCCTTTGTTGTAGGAGACACCAAACAGGCTATTTACGGCTTCCGTAACGCGGATTACACTATCATGAAAGCCGTTGGGTCTGAAAACCCGTTCCCTTCCGCGAGATATGCCGTGCAGGAGCTCACGGTCAATTACAGGAGTCTTCAAAGGATACTGGAATTTAATGAAAAGGTATTTAAAGGAACTGTCGCTGATAGGGATGATTATAAATATGCGGGTGAGCAGAGCGGACTGACGGATTACACTCAAAAATCTAAGGCCGGGTTGAAGGAATCGGGTTATGCAGAAGTCTCAATATTGGAAAAGCATGACGAGGAACCACCCGAACGGCGGAAGATCCAGGACTTAGTCTTCGAGTTACGCGAGAGAGGATACAGGAATAAGGATATAGCTATACTGACACAGAGAAATGAGGATGCGGTCAGAGTGACCGCCTGGCTGAATGAGAAGGAAATCCCCTTCATTTCCTTTAGCAGCCTCGATATAAGGAGGCGAAAGGTAACCGGCGAGATAGTCTCTCTTCTATATTTCCTCGACTCACCTACCGACAACCACGCGCTGGCAACTTTCATACTGGGCGACGTCTTCTCAAGGACTCTTGCGCAAGATACTCCGACAATTGACCGGCAAGGGATGAGAGAGTTCATCTTTGCCTATAGAGATGGCTCTCCACTTTACAAATGCTTTCAGAAAGAATTCGGATCGCTCTGGGAAAAATACTTTTCAGGTCTCTTCAAAGCTGTGGGATACTTGCCTCTCTACGACCTTATTTCTGAAATATTCAGCGTTTTCAGAGTTTTTGAAATCCTATCGGATGAGGAAGCGACGCTCGTCAAGATACTTGAGGTGGTAAAAGATTTTGAAGGAGAGGGATATAACAGCCTGAGGGATTTCCTCGAGTTCGCTGACGACGGCGGTGCAGGTGATTCGGCATGGAATATGAGCGTTCCAAAAGGCATCGACGCAGTGCAGGTAATGACCATCCACAAATCTAAAGGCCTGGGCTTCCCGGTTGTGATAACTCTTCTTTACGAAGAACGGAGCAGAGGGTTTGACTATATCGTGCAAGAAGATAGAGACGGTGTCCGGCTTCTGAGAATTACAAGGGATACCGCAGGTTGTCACGTGGATTTCGAGGGTTTGTACGCTCTTGAATCCATTAAGGAAAAGGTGAATAGGCTTAACACCCTGTATGTAGGCTTTACCCGTCCGAAGGAAGAACTATACGTTATAGGGGTCAAGGGAAAGCGGGACAGTTATCCCCTCGACATTCTCCCCGCCGAAGGGTATCTTCCCGGGGACAAGCCCGGCAGGTCTTCGAAAGATAGTGCCGAGGCGAAAGAGGAATTTTCGATCTGTCACCGGCATAAGCAGATGGAGTTTCATGTCGGCCCCGACGACATGATCAATCTGAAAGAAAGAAAGAGGGGAGAGTTCATCCACCGGATCCTGTCTTTTATCGAATGGGCAGGGAAAGAACTTGAGGAGGAGATATCGGCGATCGTAAAGAAAGTCAGGGAGGAGAAGGGTTTTGATGACTATGCTGATGACGAGACAAAGCGGACTGTTGTCGAACTGCTGACTGATAAGGAGATGGCGGAGTACTTTCAGCAGAGACCGAGCAGGAAGGTGAGAAACGAACAAGAATTCTCAGACGGCGATGGAAACCTCTTCAGAATGGATAGGGTAGTCATCGATTCCAACAGCATAACCGTCATAGACTATAAAACGGGAAGCGATAAAGCCGCGGGAGAAAAATATGAGGTCCAGATGAAGAACTACATGAAGATACTTGGTGAGGTCTATCCCAAAACGACCATATCGGGAATCATAGCCTATATCGACCGCAGGGAGGTCAAGAGAATAAACCCAGTTCTTGCATCGGAGCGGAGGCAGATGTGCTGAAGAACCCTTGCAAATCGATTGGATTTGATTCTGATACACGTGACCGTAGAGTTTACCTTCGGCGCATTTCGGAAAACGGCTGGCAGACCACATGGGAGAGCCGTCAGGTGTCGATGGAAGGCCTTTTTCATCACAACTGCCTCCTGAATTGAAGATATTTTATACGATCGGAGAATAAAGTGACCGGATTGATCTTAGCACCTGGACAGAGCCTCATAGATGAGATGATTCCCCTCATCGAAGGGACAGACTATGATTATTCGGCAAATGTGGTCATCTTTCCCGGGAAAAGGCCGGCTCATTTTCTGAGAAAGGCTCTTGCCGGGAATGTGAAAAGGAGTTTCATACCCCCCGCCGTTTTTTCTATGGATGAGTTTATAGATTCTGTGTATGAAGGCATTCGACAGGACAGAAAATTGGAAACCATCGACTCCGTTTCTATCCTGTTTGATATTCATGGAAAAGCAAAAGACCGTCTTGGTGGCGAGAGTTTTGTCACACCTGACAGTTTTTTCCCGATCGGGCTAAAGATATATCGAGATATAGAGGAACTCTACATCGAGGGCGTCACGCCCTATAAAGTTAAGGAAATTCAGCCCTTCACGGAAGAAGTTATCCCTGCAGGGACATTAAATAGGATACAGTCGCTCTCTTTCTTCTATGATGAGTTCTATAGGACTACCGAGGAGCATAATTTTTCGACCAGGTCTTACAGATATCGCAATGTAGCAGAAAAGATTGAAGAGTTAGGCATTGACAGGTATCGTAAGGTCATCTTTGCAGGATTCTATGCCCTCACAGAGTCTGAAAAGACTTTGTTCAAGAGAATGTTTCGTTATGATAATACAGTATTTATCTTCCATGACGGGCCCGGGATAAAAGAAACGTTTCAGGAATTAGGGATGAAAATGAATAGCAAAGAAGAGGTATTTACCGGGCCGGAGATTCACTTCTACAGCAGCCCCGATACCCATGGCCAGGTATATGCATTGGGTAGAATAGTTGAGAAGATCAGTGAATCTGAAAATAGCCTCGACGAAAGGACAGTAGTTGTCCTTCCCTCTCCGGATACCCTTTTCCCTCTCCTACGTCAAGGACTTGCGGCGATTGATGAAAAGGATTATAACATTTCACTCGGTTATCCCCTTCACCGGACGTCGATCTTTGGTTTTCTCAATAATCTCATGGAGCTTGTCACTTCTATGGACGACGGGCGCGTATATGTACCGGACTATCTCAAATTTGTTCTTCACCCTTACACCAAGAATATCTATTACAACGGGAGTGCAGAGTTAACCAGGATAATGTTCCATGCCCTGGAAGAGGCATTGACGAAACAGAGGACAAAGACCTTCTTGACCCTGGCGGAGGTTGAAGAGGATGAAAGATTGATTCAGGCTGTTATGGAGAAGGCCTCCCATAGTGGGGAGGTGATATTGGAAAGTGATATCAGAAAACACTTAAAGGCCGTTCACCGGAACACCATAGAGAAATTTCTTTCATTTAAAGACGTGAGAGACTTAGCGATAAAGTGTGCCGATATCCTTGCTTATATCTTCAACAGCAGCACAGCCCGACTGCATCCCTTATTCTACCCTTACTCAGAGTCATTTATGAAGTCCCTTGATGCTGTCTCAAAGTCGCTTATGAAGGACACGGTCTTTGTGGAAAGATCCAGCTATTTCACCTTCTTTAGAAAGTATATAATGACCTGCCATACTCCGTTTGAGGGCACCCCGCTCAGGGGGCTGCAGGTTCTCGGATTCCTGGAAACCCGGGGTCTCAAATTCGAAAGGGTCTTCGTTCTTGATGTGAACGAGGACACTATGCCCAATACGACAAAAGAGGATACCCTGCTTCCGTTGAGGGCACGTCAGATACTCGGTCTCCCGACCTACATGGATCGTGATAGACTCGCCGCATATTATTTCGACAACCTTATAAAGGGAGCAAAGGAGGCCCACCTTTTCTTTATCGAAGACGATACTAAGGAGAGATCGAGATTCGTTGAGAAATTGCTTTGGGAAAAACAGAAAAAGGGCGAAGCGCCGTTGCCGGGAGAATATGTAAAGACCGTCCAGTACAAGGTGAGACTTGAGAATGCCGGGCCGGAAGATATCGAGAAGACTGCTGCCGTTGTATCTTATCTAAGAGATTTTGCTTTTAGTGCCACCGCCGTTGACAAATACCTCAGATGTCCTCTCCAGTTCTATTATTCTTACGTATTGCGACTCGATAAAAGGGAAGAGATGTCGGGTGATATCGAAAGAGCTGACATAGGCAAGATTGTTCACAGCGCCATCTCGATATATTTTTCGAAGAAAAAAGGATTTCCTTTGCAAGAGAAGGATATAAACGTCAAAGAAATGGATGATCTGATTGATAGACTGTTTCAAAAAGAGTACGGTGATAATCTGACAGGCGCCGTATACCTTTTAAAGAAGCAGATAGCGAGGCATCTGGAGGATCTTCTTAAGAGATACTATCTTTATCTGATAAAAAATCAGTCTGTCACTATCTTGGACAGTGAACGGGATATTAAAAACATACGGATAAATTCTTTCAAGCTTAAGGGACGACTGGACAGTATTGAAAGGAGAAGTGACAAGACCTACATAATAGACTATAAGACATCCTCTAACCCGAACAGCCTGAGGATTGATTTCAACAAGCTGGACCATGGCGACAGAGAGACCTGGAGTGAGGCTATTGGCAGCCTCCAGCTTCCTTTTTATTTAATGCTCTACTCAGAAGAAACCAGTACAAACATAAAAGACTTGGAAGGCATGTTTCTCCTATTGGGACGATCTATCATAAACTCTGGTATTGAACTTCCTCTCTTTAGCGATTCAGCTCCGGAGACAGCGTATGAAATGTTGAAAAGCATAGTTTTGAGCCTTCTCGGGGAAATAGCGAACCGCGAGATCCCTTTCAAGTCCGCTTCTAACAAAAAGAAAACGTGTCCTCACTGTGACTTTCAATATGTTTGCGGCACTCAATGGCTGTAAAATGAAGACTTAAGAGGGTCTTGCGCTTTTGAGAAGATTCATATTAAATAATACTGTGCCGGAATGTCTTTATTAAAATTAAATCAACGAGGAGTAAACAAATGATCGTCGGGAAACCTCTTTTAAACACGGGGCAGATACAGACAAAGGTCAAAGAGCTTGCTAAGAGGATATCCAGGGATTACTCGGATAAAGAGCTTTTGGCGGTGGGTATTCTTAAGGGTGCATTTATGTTCTTCTCCGATATTGTGCGTGCCATAGAAGTACCCCTAGTGCTAGATTTTGTTGTGGCGTCCAGTTATATAAAAACAAGTACAACAGGCCAGGTGAAGATTTATTACGACATAAGAGAGGATATGTCCGACAAGCATGTACTTTTAATCGATGATATCGTTGATACCGGAATTACGCTCAATTATATAAGGGAGAGGGTACTCGCAAAGTGTCCAAAGAGTCTTAAAGTATGCACCTTTCTTGATAAGAGGGAAAGAAGAGAGGTGGACATACCCATTGATTATGTGGGTTTTGAGATCCCGAATGAATATGTGGTGGGATACGGTCTAGATTATGACAACAAGTTCAGAAATCTGCCTTATATCTCAATTTTCAAGAAGAAAACATAAGGCTGAAAATGTATGAATTAATGATAGAAGCATATTTCGCCGCTGCCCACCAATTGAGGTGCTATAAAGGGAAATGTGAAAAACTGCACGGGCACAACTGGAAAGTGCAGGTGTATGTCCTTGCAGAAAAACTGAACGAGATAGATCTGGCGATAGATTTCCACGAACTGAAGAAACTTACTGAAGAAGTTGTCGCACCTCTTGACCATGGGTTTCTGAATGATATATTCCCATTTACGGAAAAAAACCCTTCGTCAGAAAATATAGCTAAATGGATTTACGACTCTCTCAAGAAGAGATTGAACGGTAGCAATGTGGAGCTTGCAGCGGTCTCCATCTGGGAATCTGAGACCGCTTCGGCTACATATTTCGAAGAATAAAAATATCTTGAAATTACCGATAGTTTGAGATTAAATATTCATATAACTTCAGAACAGGTGAGTGTTAACAGGTTTGATTTTTTCTCTTAATTTATGACTATCAGAATAGCCATCGGCTGTCACAGCTATCTTCTGGGGGAAGGATTAAAAAAACTCTTCAGGGAAGAAGATGAAGTAGACGTCATCGGCATATTCGATGAAGGCATAGATATAAAGGAGATCTTAAAGCTCAATCCCGACATTATTCTTGCCGATTTTAAGATTTTCCGCACCTTTCCTGATGACCTTCAAAACGATATCCGCGTTAAGATACTCCTGATAAGCGACAGTTCCTGGATTTCCGAATCGGAAAGACAGATACCCGAATTGCTCATAAGGGGGGTGTACGGTATCCTTGCCCCGGATGCCGATTCGGAGACCTTGCGAAAAGCTGTCAGGGTGGTCTACGCGGGAGAACTGTGGTTGGACCGCAAAATTCTCAGAGATGTTCTTTACAATATGGGACACGTGGAAAAGAAGGCCGACCTTACAAAAAAGGAGAGGGAGATAGTAGCCCTCATCTGCCATGGGTACAGGAACAAAGAAATAGCGCAGAAACTTGATATCAGTGAACAGACCGTAAAATCCCACTGCAACCGTATTTTTAAGAAAGTTGGCGTATCGGACAGAGTGCAACTGGCTCTTTATAGTCACAAGATATGGCCTGGACACATCTGAAATATTAATACAAAAGTATTAATGGAAAATAGAACCTTTGACATAATAGCTCAGACTTTTAGGTAATTGTAAAATATCGGAAATTGTTGTAAAAAATAATCGGAAGATATAGCGATATTATTGGCTTAGTTTGATATGGGGGGGACTTGATCTTACGGCTCACATGTCCGACGTGTAATCGCGACACATATAACCCCTCCGTAGAGTCTTTTAGAGCATGCCCCTACTGCGGAATTCTCTTCAGCGGAAAGCACGGCACGAACAAGAGGAAAGATTCTCGCTTAAAGAAAGAGATTCCATTTGTGTTCGCATATAAAGATCAATTCCTTGAAGCAAGTATTATAAATATCTCTGAAAAGGGATTGGGCATTAAAATATATGGCAGGATCCCGCTCTCCTTAGGGGACGTCTTGAACCTCAGCGTGAGCGGCTCCAGCGTCAAAGCGCGGATCATGTGGGCGTCCGACAACCCGGATATCTTTATTACAGTGATGGGCCTTCAGGTGTTGGACGGCAAATTGAACTTATCATAGTTTCAGCATCCTCCGATAGCTGATCAATCTTTCAGGAATATTTCTTTGTAGGCCCTTTAACGGTATTTTGTTCCAAAACCCATCTATTTTTTGTTAGAATTTAACCCTCGACACAGAAATATAATGGAGGATAGAGAATGGACTATTTTTTGAGCGATGATCAGATAATGATAAAAGACCTCTGCAGACAAATAGCGGAAGAGAAGATAGTGCCCGTAAGAGAGGAACTTGACGAAAAAGAAGAGTTCCCCTGGGAGATCATGAAAGTACTGGCTCAATCGGATCTTTTTGGCCTCTTTATCCCTGAGGAACATGGCGGACTTGGAAAGGGCAGTCTTGAACTCTGTATAGCAGTGGAAGAATTGTCTAGGGCTTGCCTCGGTGTCTCGACGTCGTATGCGGCAAACGCGCTTGGTACCTATCCGCTGCTTTTATTCGGCTCCGATGAACAGAAAAAGAAATACCTTCCCGACATCGCGGCGGGAAAAAGGCTCGTTGCTTTTGCTCTTACAGAGGCAAATGCGGGGAGTGATGCAGCTGGAATTCAGACAACCGCGAAACTCGATGGAGATCAATACATATTAAACGGCACGAAGCAGTGGATAACCAATGGGGGAGAAGCCGAGGTTTATACGGTTATCGCCATAACAGACAGATCGAAGGGGCCGAGGGGAGCCTCGGCCTTTATCGTCGAAAAAGACACGGCCGGCTTTCATTTCGGCAAGAAAGAGAAGAAAATGGGGATAAGGGCATCCTCAACAAGGGAGCTTATCTTCGATAACTGCAGAATCCCGAAGGGCAACATTATCGGAAAGGAAGGAGTCGGTTTTATCGTGGCCATGAAGACTCTCGACAATGCCAGAGCGGGAGTGGGTTCCCAGGGAGTCGGTGTAGCCCAGGGAGCATTCGAGGAGGCTTTAAAGTTCGCAAGGCAGCGCATTCAGTTCGGTCATCCGATTGTAAGTTTCCAGGCGGTTCAGCATATGCTCGCCGATATGGCTACAGAGATAGAGGCGGCAAGGGCGCTTGTCTATGCTGTCGCCAGATATATCGACAGCGGTTCGAAGGATATAACAAAAGAATCTGCTATGGTAAAGGTCTTCGCCACGGACATGGCAATGAGAGTCACCACGAACGCTGTACAGGTCATGGGCGGCTCGGGGTATATGAGGGAATACCCCGTGGAAAAGATGATGCGTGACGCGAAGATCCTCCAGATCTATGAGGGGACGAACCAGATCCAAAGGAATGTCATAGGTCAGGCATTAATAAAAGAGGCTGCAAAAAAATAAATCCGGTTTTAGGATATATGACAGCAGTTGATCTCATCGATAAAAAAGCAGCCCTGATGGTCAAGTCTGCTTTTTTATCATGATTTAGCGAAAGCGAAGCGGAAAGTCTATTTCTTCTCGCCTGTGAACACCTCGGGGTGGATTTCTGCTTTTGCGTCTTTCATTGCATTATCAATGAACTCTGCAATCTTAGTCTTAACTCGTTCCTGAAGAAGTTTCTGGTTAATTCGTTCTTTTACTTTCTCGAGGGGTTCCACGGATGCATCTTTTCTTTCCTCCACCTTAATGATATGAAATCCGAATTGCGTTTCTACTATTCCGCTGATTTCCCCCGGCTTTAGAGAAAATGCGGCGTCTTCAAAGGGTTTTACCATTCTTCCCTTTGGGAAGAAACCGAGATCCCCGCCCTTTGATTTCGATCCCGGATCATCGGACAAGTCAGATGCCAGCTTAGAAAAATCTTCGCCGTCCTTGATTTTTGTCAGGATATCCTCAGCTTTTTCTTTCGCCTTTTTCTTATCCTCTTCTGACGCTGCCGGCGCCACCCTGATGAGTATATGGCGCGCTTTAACCATTTCGGGAGTTTTAAATTCGTCCTTATGACCCTCATAGTATGACTTCATATCCTCTTCGGAGACGGTCACCTTCTGTGCGACCTCTCTCTTGAGAAACTCATTGGCCAAAAAGTTTTCTGTGAACAGCTCCAATTGCTTTTTCACCTCGGGTTTTTTGTCGAACCCCTTCTCTTTTGCCAGGTCGGAGATGACCATACTCTGGACAATCTGACGAAGAAAACTCTCTTTCAGCTGGGGATTTTTTTCGAGGACTTTCTGTTTGTCGCTGTCCAAATAACCGATGATTGTATTAAAATCGGACACTGTAATTTTTTTGTCGCCGATTGTTGCGGCGATTTCGTCATTCTGTGCAAAGGCATTTCCATAAAACAACGTCATGGCAAACAGTAGAAGTGAACTTCCGATAAATAGATATTTACGCATTATAAGACCTCCTCGTAAGAGAAATATGTTGTTAAAACCACATCGATAAAATGATACAACATCTCGGGTATCAAATAAAGACAATAATATTAAGGTGAATAGCAGAGATGGCGAGTGATAAACTTCATAACCTAGTGGTTCCTCGAAACTTAGCGCATATATCCTATTTAATATGGTAATCGAAGAGTCCGTGGTGATACACGCAACAGTGGATAAGGTCTGGATGATCTTTACGGACCTCATATGTTTTCATGGGTTTGAGAAAGCCGTGATGGTGACCAGTAAAGAGACATTCTCCGGATTGCTCACTAAGGGTTCAGGATTTTTGCTGCCGCTAAAAAAAATGAGGAGCCTCCAAGAATTTTTTTGAAGGACCTTAAAAAGGCATCTGAAAGTTAGTATACTCTTCTTAAGAAGAGCGGAATAGCCGATGGGAAAAATAAAAATAACAGTTGGCAATATTACTTTGAACGCAGAGTTTTTTGACACAAAGACGGCGAAAGCAGTTGAAGACTCTCTGCCTGTGGAGACGGAACCGGAGGAATGGGGAGATGAGTTCTATTTCGAGATCCCCGTCGAGATGCCACTTGATGAAACAGCGACGATCAAAGTGAAAGTAGGCGACATCGGATACTGGCCCCCCGGCAATGCTCTGGCAATCTTTTTCGGTCCGACTCCCATCAGCAGAGGGTCGGAACCAGTGCCTGCGAGCGATGTCAATCTCGTCGGAAGAATTCTCGGAGACGCAGCTGTTTTTAAGCAGGCGAGGGGTGCAAGAAAAATAAAGCTCGAAAAGGCCTAGAGATTTATTTGTCCTGGTGTCATAAGAATAATCTCTCAGAAAAGTATGCCGATTCCGAGCAACGTCTGAATGAAATAGAGAAAGATAAGGATAATCCCTGAGATAAAATGCGTAGTTCGCCGTAATGCATCACGCACTTTAATTTTTCGGGAAACCGTGTAAGTGATCATTATAAGAATGGCGACGAGAAGACCGGTGATGAAATGAAGGCGGAATACGTAAAAAATGCCATTATCAATGAAAACAACAATTAACCCCGAGATAAAACCGGTAACGCCGATGAACGAAATGATCGGGCCCAATTGTCTGTGTCTGCTGACAATGCCGACCGTGGTCGGGCTGCCATTTATCCTCTCTTTTCTTATTTTGATTCCGAGACGGCCTTGATAAAGGAATAAAAGGAAAATGAGGATGTTATATAAGCAATGGGCATATCGTGTATAGGGGATTATCGACCTGTCTATCAACTATTATTCCTTGACTACTAACAGTTCCAGGAAATTCTGTCAAAAGAGAATTCAACCGGCTTTATTATAAGATTGATGAGGTTGTTTTTTAAACGAGAAACTTTATTTTATATTTATTTTAAAAGCAGGCCGGCATCTTCATCGAGCAAAAAGAAGAGGTTCCCTTTCTCCTGTTCAATATGGGAGGCCGGGAGGGAACCGTCTTTGTCCTTTATAACCTTCTTTGCTATCGCCGCCTTTTGTCTCCCGCTTATCAGAAAAACAATATTTTTCGCCTTATTGATGACCGTTAGCGTGAGGGTTACGCGGGGATATTTATGTTTGTGATCGTCTACAGAGGCTACGAGGCGATTTTTCTCACTCAGGATGTCACTTCCGGGGAAAAGAGACGCAGTGTGGCCGTCCTCGCCCAGTCCCAGTAAAATAAGGTCGAATTCGGGCAACCCGTTTCGGTACGATCTGAAAAATTCTCTTATCTCTTTCTCGTAAGTTCTTGCCGATATCATTACTGAAGACACGTCTGTTCTTGCCGGATGGACATTCTCGGGAGGAATAGAAATTCTACTCAGGAGATTTTCCCTGAGAATACGGTAATTGTTCTCCCGATGATCGCGAGGAACAAATCTTTCATCGGCCCAAAAAAAATGTACCCCTTTCCAGTTGATTATATCCTTGTAATCATCCGAACCGAGAAGTGCAAAAAGCCTTATCGGCGTAGAACCTCCGGATACGGCAACCAAAAAACTTCCCTTCCCCTCAATATATCGTTTCGATAGGCTCAAAAACATTTCTGCGGCCTCATGGCTTAAGGCCTCTAAATCCGGCAATATATGGATTTCCACTTTCGTCGGTCTTTCAAGTCTTGAAAATAAACTCTTAATAGGATAATATCATCAAACCAAAAGTTTAACACGAAAAGTCATTCAGTTCGAGACTCAATAGTATATGTGCGAAAGGGCTTATTTACCCCGTGTTGCCAAAGGGTTGAGCTTAGCTTTCAGATTGATATTTACTTGACAAGATATATGACTTATAATAGAAATTGCTTTTGGAGTTATGGCAACCCAGCGACTTTAAAAGTCTCTGGGTTCTTTTATTTCAATTAAGAAGAGGAGAAGAAAAGGTGGAAAAAAGGATCTACGTCGGGAACCTTTCGTTTAAAGCGACGGAAGAAGATATCAAAGAACTCTTTTCGAAGAGCGGAGAGGTTGAGTCAGTAAAAATAATAACCGATGCGAACACAGGGAGTTCGAAAGGTTTCGGCTTCGTTGAAATGGCAAATCCCGAAGATGCAAAGAAAGCGATAGAATCGCTGAACGGTTCGTCGTTCATGGAAAGGACGCTTGTCGTCAGTGAAGCGAGACCTCAACAAACCCGGGAAAAGCGTGGATTCGGCGGGGGGCGCGGAGAGGGGTATGGTGGAAACAGAGGTGGTTCAGGTAAGGGCAGAGGGACAGGAAGGGGATGGAGATAAACCGTTTTGGATATAAAAGTTTATGGAAATGATATAGAAAAGGCGCTAAAGTCCCTTAAGAGGCAACTTCAAAAGGAAGGACTTTTCAAAGAGATCAAGCAGAGGAGCTTCTTTGAAAAACCCTCCGTGAAAGAGAAGAGGAAGAAAAGGGAGGCGAGAAAGAAAAGGATGAAGGCCCTCAGATTCAAAAAAACTTGATCGGCATTTTGTTGTTATCTGGTCGACAATTCAGATCACTTTTTGATTCAAAAAATGAGACTTTTCCTTAGACTTCTAAGTATTTGCACCTGAATGATAAAAAGCCTGCCTGATATAATGGCTTTGGCAATGTAATGAACAGCGGAGAAATAAAGAACTTTGTACAGCAAACTCTCGGCTGCGAATGTCCGGAGGAGGTATTTCGGCATATTGAATGTCAATTGTCAATACCGGCTGACGATATTCAGCCTGCGGCAAGAATAAATATCGGCAATAGGCTACTGATATATGTGGTTGAGATTGACAGTGAGAAAAGGGTAGAAAGAATATTGCCGCGTCTGATCAACACCGGGAAAAAGGAAAGGGACGATCTGGGTTTCAACAGATTCAGGCTTGTGTTAGCCTGCGGCAATGTCGATGAAATAAGACGGACCGCTGAGACACTGTTCGGAAATATCGACAGAGATGAAAAGATTCACCTGCATATAGTTCAAAAAGCTGATGTACCTGTGTAGAATATCCGGGAAGTCTTGATTTTCCTGGTTCATTGACCGATGCTGGACATAAATGATATTAAGACCGCTGCCGATCATATCAAAGGATTCATTCATAAAACGCCCCTCATCTTTTCGAATTCCTTAAGCAAGATGACCGGTGCAGAGGTTTATTTGAAGGCAGAAAACCTCCAAAAAACAGGCTCCTTCAAGGTCAGAGGCGCCTTTCACAAAATGGTTGATATCAGCGGAAACGTTATTACCGCGTCTATGGGCAACCACGCCCAGGCAGTTGCCTTTGCCGCAAGGAGTCTCGGTATTCATGCAACGATTGTGATGCCTCTCAACGCTCCTATAGTGAAAGAAGTTGCCACAAGGGGATACGGAGGGAAGGTCGTACTTTACGGAGAGAGTTTCAAAGAGGCGCTGGATTATGCGCTTTCCGAGAAGGATTCTTTTTTCATACATGCCTTTGACGATGAAAAGATTATAGCCGGTCAGGGGACAGTCGGCCTTGAGATCATTGAGGATTTAAAAAATATAGATGCTGCACTCGTACCGGTGGGAGGCGGAGGTCTTATATCGGGGATATCGATTGCGGTGAAGGCCTTATCGCCGAATACAAAGGTGATAGGGGTGCAGACCGAATCGGCGGTTTCCGCTTCTGAATCATTCAGGGAGAAACAAATTGTTTCCATTAAACCTTTGCCGACACTCGCCGACGGGATAGCAATCGGCAGGGTGGGCGAGAAGAGCTTTGAGATTATGCAGAGGTATGTCGATGACATGATCGTGGTTGATGAGAACTCCGTTGCCATGGCGATACTCCTGTTCCTTGAGCGGAAGAAACTTGTCGTGGAGGGAGCCGGAGCAGTTACGCTAGCTGCATTGCTCAGAGAACCCGACAGATTCAGCGGGAAAAAAGTGGTTCTGGTGGTCAGCGGCGGAAATATCGATTTCACCATTATCGACAGGATAATCAATAAAGGTCTTGTTACGAGTGGAAGGCTGGGGATCTTAGAGGCTATTCTCAACGATGTTCCGGGCAGTCTTCACTCTCTCACAGGAATCATTTCGGCACTCAGAGGGAATATTATCGATGTCTTTCATGACAGAATTACAAGCAATCTGCCCATCGGTAGGACAAGAGTGGTCTTCGTGATCGAGACAAGAGGCAAAGAACATCTCGAGGAAATCCTTCTTGGTCTGACGGAAGAAGGGTTTGAAGTAAGAAAGAGAGCCGATACTTTCTGAATGCGCAGGTTCTGCCAATGCGTTCAAATATGTCTAAGATAGGCCCGAAAAAGTCTGTTGTCAAATTTTTGCTCCCAATATGCCTGGTTGCCGATGGGATTGACTGAATTTTCAGTCTTGACTATTTCCTCCCTCTCAGGTCACCGAGAGAGATCAGCACATTTCTTAATAAGTTCTTTTCTTTTTCACTTAATTCAATGCTCGTGAAGGAATTGTAATTTTACAGATACCTATATTACTATTTTAAAGGAACAAGAAATAGTTATGTATAGAGAACACTTTGGTTTAAGGGAACCGCCTTTTTCTATCGCTCCGGACCCTCGCTTTCTCTACATGAGCGAACAACACCGCGAGGCCATGGCCCATCTCGTTTACGGAATGAATACGGACGGTGGGTTCGTCCTGCTCACGGGAGACGTGGGGACTGGGAAAACTACCATTTGCCGTGGTCTTCTTGAGCAGAAGCAGGAAGACACAGACATAGCCTTTATACTCAATCCGAAAGTGAGCGCCGAAGAACTGCTCGCAGCGATATGTGATGAACTCGGGATCGGCTATCCCGAAGGCAATACAAGCGTTAAGGTATTCGTCGACAACATTAATACCTATCTTCTTCGTGCATATGCCGTTGGACGTAAAACGGTGCTTATTATAGAAGAAGCACAGAATCTCCGGCCCGATGTTTTAGAACAGGTTAGATTACTGACCAATCTCGAAACAAACCAGCAGAAACTGCTCAAGATCATTATGATCGGCCAGCCTGAACTTAAAGAGATGCTGTTGAGGGCGGACATGGAACAGCTTTCACAGCGTATTACCGCACGGTACCACATCGGCCCGCTGACAAAAAATGAAGTCGGTGGATATGTGAACCACCGGTTATTGGTAGCGGGCGGGCAAAAAAGGCTCTTTCCAGATTCGGTCATCGGCAGTTTATACAGATTGAGTCGAGGCGTTCCCCGTCTGATCAATGTGATCTGTGACAGGGCATTGCTCGGCGCATATGTTCAGGGAAAAGAGGCTGTCGATAAGAAGACTCTAATCAAGGCATCACGTGAGATATTCGGGAAACAGGGAATACAAAAGGGGCGCAGCAGAATAACGAAATGGATGGTCGCAAGTCTGCTGCTCATGGTTTTCGGGGCCGCGATCACTGCCGCCTTTTACGGAAGTTTTTATGGTTATACAATACGATCTAAGTTGAAAACAGCGGAAGTTCCGGTGGCATCGGCAACATCTATAGAGATTAAGAAGGCGGATATGCTTGAATGGCCCTCGTGGCTGCCTATTGATCGAAGCAAAGAAATGGCCTGTCGGGCATTGTTTGAGGAGTGGAATATTTCTTATCACATACAAAAAGGTGATGACGTGTGCACGCAAGTGCGGGCCAACGGTCTCCGGTGTCTTAACGGGTCGGCGAGCTTGAAGGAACTGACTCTTCTGAACAGGCCCGCAGTGTTGAAGCTTCTTAATGGAAACGGAAAGGAATTCTATATCACATTGAGAAGAATCGAAGGTCAAAGTGCCGTTCTCGTTGTGGGTCAGGAGAAGAGGGTCGTAGATTCAAAGGAATTAGAAAAGAGATGGTCGGGAGATTACCTGTTATTTTGGAGGGCACCTGATAACTACAACAGCAATATCCATCCTGGCGATAAAGGCGCTGAAATAGGCTGGCTGGAGAGATATTTATCATCGGTGCAGGGTAAAAAGCCTCAGCCGAAGAGCCCTCTTACGTATGGCGACGATCTTGTCAGGCGGGTAAAGAAATTCCAGCTTGACGAGGGCCTTATAACCGACGGGATAGTTGGCCCTCAAACAATAATACATCTTGTCAATAAGAAAGGAACAGAGGAACCTTTGTTGATCGTAGATAAAGATCTGGATAAATAGGAATGTCTTATATTCTTGATGCCCTAAAAAAATTAGAGAAAGAGCGCCGGCGTGGTTCCATCCCGGACCCGCTGACAATACAGGAAGCCGTACCACAGGTACATAGGAAGAGGATTTTTTGGCCGTATCTTCTTATAGCCGCGCTGGCACTAAACGCGGCGCTATTCGCTTTCTGGCACGGCCTGTTCCATCCGAAACCCGTCTTGATCATAAAATCTGTTTCCGGAATACCTGAATCGAATATGGAAAAGAAATCCTCTCTGTATTCAACGGATAAAGACGAAGGCAGAGTGACAAGAGAAATCGATGGTTCGGAGGCAATCGTATCGAATAATAAGAGGAGAGTCAACGGAGGGAGCCCCTTAAAGCCCGGTATGGACGCGAAGAAGAAAGCTCAAGATGGTAAGAGAACCTCTGTTGAAGCTGTCCGAGATCGTGTTGGACCCCCTGGCGCATCCACACAAACAGCAGGCACTGACGCGCCCAATGAACTAAGTCATCACAATGTTCCCCCTCCTGTGCCGAATAGATTGTACAATTTGAACGAACTCCCTTTATCTGTCAGGCAGAATCTTCCCGACTTCTCGGTCTCGGTTTTTTTGTATTCCGACGATGCTTCTTCCCGACTGGTAAGAATCAATGGCGCTATGATGAAGGAGGGACAGTATTTGAATCCCGGACTGAGGCTCGAAGAGATTATTCCGGCCGGGGTGATCTTCAGCTATCAAAACTACCGGTTTCTTATAGGACCGAAATAGAGACTGTTGCGGCTAATCTTTACCCCTTATGAATGCCCGATGCACTACTGATGTAGAGCGGAGAGATCAAAAATTTTACTCTGCCGTGCGACATTAGTGCCTCGCGCAAATTCCAACGGGGTTTACTTCATCGAAAATAACGACGTATAATATCAATCCAACTTGTCTCAAAATCTATTTTACCCGAAAGGATAGACAGGATGAAGATTGTAGTATGTATTAAACAGGTTCCGGATACCGCTGACGTGAAAATCAACCCGGAAACGGGAACGCTTATACGAGAAGGTGTCCCGACTATCGTCAATCCTTTTGATATGCATGCGATAGAAGCGGGACTTCAGATAAAGGAAAGAACAGGTGGAAAAGTCACCGTTCTCACTATGGGACCGCCTCAGGCGGAGGCTGCCTTGAGAGATGCCCTGTCCATGGGGACCGATGAGGCGGTACTACTTTCGGACCGGGCGTTTGCCGGCTCTGATACCTGGGCGACTTCGTTCACGTTATCCAAGGCAATAAAGAAGCTCGGTGCAGATATTATAATATGCGGCAAGCAGGCAATAGACGGGGATACTGCGCAGGTGGGGCCGGAGACGGCGGAGTTTCTGAACATCCCTCATGTATCCTATGTGAGAAAGATAGAAGAAGTTTCCGGTAATTCCATAAGGGTCCAAAGACTGATGGACGAGGGATATGACATTGTGGAATCGTCGTTCCCTGTGCTTTTAACGGTGGTGAAAGAATTGAATGAACCCAGACTGCCTTCCTTAAAAGGAAAAATGGCCGCCAAGAAGGCCGAGATCAAGAAATGGGGCGCTTCTGACATCGAGGCGGACGAAAATGCTCTCGGCTTTAAGGGCTCGCCTACTCAGGTCAAAAATATCTTTACCCCAGCCGCAAGAGCCAACAGAAAAATTCTTGAGGGCAGTCCGGAAGAGCAGGTTGAACTCTTAATTCAAGAGTTGAGGGGGATCAAATGCCTGCTGTAAGAGTAGATGTGGATAAATGCAAGGGTTGTGAGGAGTGCCTCTCTTCCTGTCCCTTCGACGCAATCATAATAAAGGACGGCAAGGCGATTATTAATGAGTACTGTCAGGTATGTATGTCTTGCATCAGCGTTTGTCCCGAAGGCGCGATCATGGAAGTTGAAAGAGAAGCCCCACAGAGTACCGACGTTAAAGGATATAAAGGTGTGTGGATATTTGCCGAACAGAGGGGGGGCAAGGTCTCTTCCGTAGCCTACGAACTCCTCGGCATCGGAAGGAAGCTTGCCGATGACCTTAAGACGGACCTCTCTGCTGTGCTCTTTGGGTCATCTGAAACAGAGGCCAAGGAGCTGATCGGATGGGGTGCCGACAAAGTATATCATTCAAAAGATCAGATTTTTGAAAGCTTTAACGATGAACCTTATTCACAGCTTCTGACATCTCTGATCAGGGACCATCGACCGGAAATCGTTCTTGTTGGCGCCACACCTATCGGACGTTCCTTTATTCCAAGGGTTGCCGCAAGAGTAAGGACAGGACTGACCGCGGATTGTACGTCTCTTACAATCGATCAGGAGACGGGGAATCTCCTCCAGGTCAGGCCGGCATTCGGCGGCAATATCATGGCTACGATCCTCTGTCCGAACAATAGGCCTCAGATGGCCACTGTCAGACCTAGAGTTATGAAGCGTGGAAAATACGATAAAGGAAGGACCGGCGACATTATCGATGTTAAGGCGGAAGGGGTAAATGCACGAACAAGGGTTCTGGAGACGGTTAAGGAGGTCTCTGATATAACGGTCAATCTGCAGGAAGCAGATATCATCGTGTCAGGCGGAAGAGGTCTCGGAGATCCAAAGGGCTTTAAACTTATCGAGGAACTGGCGGGATTATTTGACGGGGCCGTCGGATCTTCAAGGGCTGCCGTCGATGCCGGCTGGATAGCTTACAGGCATCAGGTTGGACAGACAGGAAAGACCGTATGCCCCAAAATATATTTTGCCTGCGGCATATCCGGTGCTGTTCAGCACCTTGTAGGCATGCAGTCATCGGATATAATAGTCGCGATAAACAAAAACCCCGAAGCCCCGATATTCAATGTGGCCACATACGGGATAGTCGGTGATCTCTATGAGATCGTGCCTTTGCTGATTAAAAAGATCAAAGAAACTAAAAGCATGGCATAAGTGAAAATAGCATTTATCTTCCCCGGTCAGGGCTCGCAGTATGTTGGAATGGGTAAGGATATCTATGAAAATTTTGAGACCGCAAGGGAAACATTTAAAGAGGCTTCCGACGCAGTGGGGTATGATCTTGCAGGTTTATCCTTCAGCGGTCCTGCTGAGGAACTCAATAAGACTTTCAGGACTCAACCCTGCATCCTCACGGTGAGTACTGCAATCTACAAAGTTCTTTTATCGGAAGGTATAGCCCCGTCGGTTGTTGCCGGACACAGTCTCGGCGAATACTCCGCGCTTGTAGCAGCAGGAATACTGTCACTGAAGGATGCGGCGGAACTGACTGCAAAGAGGGGACAGTTTATGCAGGAGGCAGTGCCCGAAGGGAAGGGCCTAATGGCTGCGATCCTTGGTCTGGAAAGGGACAAGATTGACCGAATCTGCGGGTCGCTAAGGTCGGGATACGCATCCCCTGCAAATTACAATTGTCCGGGTCAGATTGTAATCGCTGGGGAGAAGGTCGCCGTCGAGGAGGCGATAGAAGCCTGCAAAGAGGCAGGGGCAAAAAGGGCGATGCCGCTTGCTGTTAGTGTGCCGTCCCATTGTAAGCTAATGGAAAATGCTTCAAAAAGGCTATCTGAGCTCTTTGATGGAATAGAATTTAGAAATCCCGCAATCCCCATCGTGAACAACGCGGATGCTAAGTTCCTTAAGGATATTGGAGATATAAAATCGTCGCTCATACGCCAGCTCAGCAGCCCACTCCTGTGGGAAGATTCCGTAAGGAGCATTGTGAGTTCGGGTATCGGAACATTTGTAGAAGTGGGCCCGGGAAAGGTTCTATCGGGACTGATCAAAAGGATAGATGCATCGGTAAAGGTTCTTAATGTTGAAGATATGAAGAGCCTTGATATGACCCTCACTGAACTGCTAAATAAGTAGCTGCCGCTGATTTCACAAAATAAAGCTTTGCTTTGTCAAGCTTTTCAGCTGCCATGCCTCGCTGAATCTGAGATCAACTATAATTTTTGGGTAATCGTATCGTGAGTATTGAAAGGTCGTTGGCGGAGAAAATGTTAGAATATGAAAGATGAAAGACTACATCGAGGCATTCATACGGCATCTTGAAATTGAGAGAGGTGTTTCGGCCCATACAGTGCGGGCTTACAAAAAAGACCTTGAAGAATTTTCCGAACATGTGAACGCAGAGCCCGTCAAGATAGAAATGCTGGATGTGCGGGGATTCATTGCCGAACAGATCGGGAAAGGTCTTAACAAGATAACGGTGGGCAGGAGGCTTTCCAGTATCCGGTCTTTCTTTAATTTCCTCTATAGGGAAGGTCACATAAAAACGAATCCCGCAAAACTTGTTTCAAACCCCAGGGTCCCAAAGCTTCTGCCGAGGTTTCTCTCTGTGGACGAGGTGTTTTCACTTATCGAAAAGCCGGAGGGAATCGGTTTTCTTCCGGCCAGGGACAGGGCGATCCTTGAACTGTTGTATTCCAGCGGTCTGAGAGTGGCCGAACTTGCGGGACTCAAAGTGGATGACATCAATATCAAAGAGTCTCTCATTAAGATCAAAGGTAAGGGCAAAAAAGAGCGGATCGTGCCGGTGGGTTCGAAAGCTATTGATGCTCTTAAATCCTATTCAATCGAGAGGATTCTCCTTAAAGGAAAGGACAGTGCCCTATTTCTGAACAGAATGGGAACGAGATTGACAGACAGGGGTGTTAGACGTATAGTAGTAAAATATGCGAAAGCATTATCAATACAGGGCAGGATAGGGCCGCACACTTTGAGGCATTCCTTTGCGAGTCATTTACTCCAGGGAGGAGCAGACCTCAGAGTGATACAGGAGCTTTTGGGCCATTCGTCTCTCTCTACGACCCAGAAGTACACCCATCTGGACATAACGCATCTGATGGATATTTATGACAAGGCACATCCTGTCGTGAGGGGAAAAATACGGGAAAGAAGATGACCGAAGGGGCAATTTTTAGAGGAACGACGATACTCTGCGTACGACGCGACGGTAGAGTGGCAATCGGGGGAGACGGCCAGATTACCATGGGGAATACCGTCTTGAAACAGAATGCCAGGAAAACAAGAAAGATGTACGGCGAAAAAGTCTTGACGGGATTTGCGGGAGCTACCGCGGATGCACTCACATTGTTCGAAAAATTTGAGGGTAAGCTCGAATCGTACAGGGGGAATATCACGAGGGCCGCTGTTGAACTCGCAAAAGATTGGAGAACAGATAAGATATTGAGGCGACTCGAGGCGCTTCTTATCGTAGCCGACTTGGAACATATCTTTATTATTTCGGGTACCGGTGACGTTATCGAGCCGGAGGACGGAGTTGCCTCAATCGGTTCCGGAGGCCCTTACGCTCAGGCCGCTGCGCGGGCGCTGTCGGAAAACACAGCTTTATCGGCAAAAGACATAGTCGAAAAAGCGATGAAGATAGCGTCGGATATCTGTATCTATACCAATGAAAAAATATCAATAGAGGAGCTTAATGGATAATCTTACGCCAAGAAAAATTGTCGAAGAACTTGATAAATACATCGTAGGTCAGCATAAGGCAAAAAAGGCTGTCGCAATCGCAATGCGGAACAGGTGGAGGAGGCAGAGGCTTTCTCCCGAACTGAGGGATGAGGTATTGCCAAAGAATATTATTATGATCGGGCCGACCGGCGTGGGCAAGACGGAGATAGCCAGGAGACTTTCAAGGCTAGCGAATGCACCTTTTGTGAAGGTTGAAGCTTCGAAATTTACAGAAGTAGGATACGTTGGCCGCGACGTGGAATCTATGGTCAGGGATCTGACCGAAATATCCATCGGCATGGTTAAATCTGAACATGTGG